>Ga0172367_10002583_pt1 | contig 24647 bp, 17 predicted proteins | sample Lak10m_FD_114542 | JGI IMG/M metagenome (GOLD analysis project Ga0172367, IMG submission 114542) | Freshwater microbial communities from Kabuno Bay, South-Kivu, Congo - kab_022012_10m | ecosystem: Environmental > Aquatic > Freshwater > Lake | place: Democratic Republic of the Congo: South-Kivu...
GCCGCAAAAATTTTTCGCCAGATTCAGAGGCACTTCGTTCCGCTTCGCTCCACTTCGTGCCTCTGAATCAATCATTTACTCTCCACCTTATACCTCTCTCACTATTTTGGGGTGCAATATAAAATTTTATCATATTAACATATATTTTTTTGGATACTATGCAAATAACTTTGGCTGGTGAATACGCTCTACGTGCAATGATTTTCCTCTCATCACGGGGAGTTGGTGTTAAGTGTACGATAATTGATATCTCGAAAGCAAAACGAATCCCTGAAATGTTTTTAAGAAAAATAATTCCATTGTTGTGTAAATCTGGACTAATAATTTCCCAAAAAGGTAAATCCGGAGGGATATTTCTTGCAAGGGACCCAAACAAAATAACCCCGCTTGATATCCTCGAAGCTGTTGATGGACCGATTTACCTCACAAAATGTATTAATGATAAAAATTTCTGCCAGGAAGTTGAGTGGTGTTCGGTTCATAGTATATGGAATGAAATTTTGGTTGAAATGAGAAATAAACTATCCCAAAAGTCAATAGTTCAGATTGCTGTTGAAAGCGAAAAAAGAAAACTGCTTCATATAAATAAACTCAATTCATAAAAAAGGAGTATAAATGGATCCTGTATTATTAGCTCGCTTTCAGTTCGCAATGACTGTGGGCTTCCACTTTATCTTTCCGCCTCTGACAATTGGCATAGCCTGGATGCTTGTTATTTTTGAAGGTATTGGCTGGAAAAAAAATAACGCTGTCTATACTGAAATTGGCAAATTTTTCGGTAAAATACTTGGACTGATCTTTGCAGTTGGAGTGGCTACCGGAATTGTTATGGAATTTCAATTTGGCACAAATTGGGCTGAGTATTCAAAATTCGTTGGCGATATTTTTGGCGCCCCGCTCGCCGCTGAAGGACTTTTTGCATTTTTCCTGGAATCAACTTTCCTAGGATTATATATCTTTGGGAGAGACAAAGTTTCCAAAGGTGTTCACTGGTTTTCAATCTTTATGGTTGCGGTAGGTTCAACAATCTCTGCATTCTGGATACTGGTTGCAAACTCATGGCAGCAAACTCCTGCTGGTTTTATTTTAAGAAATGGCAGAGCGGAACTAACTGATTTCTGGACAGCAGTTTTTAACCCATCAACTTTACCAAGGTTTTTTCATACTTTAGATGCAGCACTTATTGCTGGTGCTTTTTTTGTAGCTGGTGTTTCAGCTTATTTGATATTAAAGAATAAGGGAGTTCAGGTTGCAAAAACGGCTCTCAGAGTTGCAGTTGTTTTTGGTCTTATTGTCTCTCTGCTCGAAGTATTTCCATTCGGGCATGAACATGCTAAACAAGTTGCAGAAACTCAACCCGAAAAATTCGCTGCGACTCAGGGTTTATATACTACTCAGGAAGGGGCTCCTGCTGCGATCTTTGCCTTCCCGACTAATCATCCACCCAAATTACTTTTTCCAATCGAAATACCTGGCGTACTTAGCTGGCTAGCTTTTGGGGATTCCAAAGCTGTAATCAAAGGTATCAATGCATTCCCCCCGGATGAAGTACCGCCACTATTTCTCACATTCGTATCATATCATAATATGGTCATTCTCGGAATGTATTTTATCTTTATTATGGCTGTAGCTGCATTTTTTCTGTATAAAAAGACACTATTCGATAAAAAATTGCTGCTGAGAATTTTTGTCTGGTCAATCCCTTTGCCTGTAATAGCAACTCAATTGGGATGGATTGCTGCTGAAGTTGGAAGACAACCATGGATTGTTTACGGATTATTAAAAACAAAAGACGCCGTATCATTCACCGTGGGAACTGGTGAATTGATATTTTCAATAATTTTATTCGGACTTATCTATCTGCTCTTAGGTTCCGTATTTCTGGTCCTTCTTATAAAGAAAATCAAAACAGGACCAGATACAATAGTCAAGGAGGCATAAAATGGATTTGAATATTATTTGGTTCTTGTTAGTTGGAGTTCTTGTCATCGGTTATGCTATCCTGGATGGATTCGATCTTGGTGTTGGCGTAATTCAATTATTCACCAAAAATGAAAATGAACGCAGAGTAAATATTAATTCGATTGGGCCGGTCTGGGATGGTAATGAAGTCTGGTTATTGACAGGTGGTGGTGCCCTTTTCGCAGCGTTCCCAATTGTATATGCAACTGTATTCAGTGGGTTTTATCTTGCCTTTATGCTGTTGCTTACATTTCTGATTTTCAGGGCCGTCTCATTTGAATTCCGTAAATATTCCGAAACTGCCAAAGCGAAACAAATCTGGGACTATTCTTTCGCAATCGGAAGTCTTGGTCCTGCGCTTTTATATGGCGTCGCCATCGGGAATATTATGAGAGGCGTACCAATTCAGATAATTGAGGGTAAGATAGTGAACGAAATCTCTTTCCTCGGATTGTTAAATCCCTATGCACTTCTTATCGGCATTCTGAGTTTGGTCATGTTTACGATGCATGGAGCAATTTATCTTACAATGAAAACCGAAGATAAGCAGCGTCATAAATTATTAAAATGGGCAAATAGTCTTTGGATAGCACTCGTTGTACTCTATTTTGTCTCAACGGTTGCTACAATGTTTGCTGCCCCGTTCCTTTTTGTCGGCATACTGAAAAATCCCATTTTCTGGGTTTTATTCATTCTTTTACTGGCTTCTTTTATCTATGTTCCTGTTGCGCTTAAATCAGGCAAATTCGGACATGCATTTATAGCATCTTCTACTTTAATCTCAATGATGATAGGATTATTTGCTCTAAGTTTGTTCCCAAGACTTGTACCCTCAAGCGTTGATCTGAACCTGCATAGTCTTACTATCTATAACGCGTCTTCTTCACAGACTACTCTGGAAACGATGTTAATTATTGCTCTGATTGGTGTTCCACTGGTACTGATCTATACAATTTTTGTGTACAGAGTTTTTAGAGGCCCAGTAAAAATAACCAAAGAAAGCTATTGAGGATGATTATTTAATAAAAAAACTCCGGATTTTGCAGGCCGGAGTCTTTTTATTCATACCTTAGTGCTTCGATTGGATCAAGATTTGAAGCTTTGAAAGCGGGATAAGTCCCAAATGTAATCCCGATTAAAACGCATAGTAAAACTCCGATACCAACCCAATCCATTGGAATAGTCGCAGTCGCGTTTAATAACGAACCGGCAAGATTACCTACCATTACTCCTAAAACAATCCCAATTGCCCCTCCAAATAAGCACAATGCTATAGCTTCAAAGAGAAACTGACTTAGTATATTCGATTTTCTTGCCCCAATTGCCTTTCGAATGCCTATCTCCCGTGTTCGCTCCGTCACCGAAACGAGCATAATATTCATAATCCCGACACCCGCAGCCAATAGAGCTATAGCCCCGATCACTATTGCCCCAATCCTGACACCTGAAGTAATATCATTTATCTGACTCAAAACATTTTCATTAGTTCGAATCTCAAAATCATTCTCTTCACCGGGTGCCACTTTTCTTATCACACGCATATGCCCAACTGCTTTTTCAATCAGATCCTTATATACTCGTTCGTCATTAGCACGTACGGTTATATTTACAGAACGGCCTCTCTTTCCATAAAGTGATTGATAAGTTGTATGGGGAATAAGAGCAAAATTATCCTGACTCTGACCAAAAAAATCGCCTTTGGATTCCAATATTCCAATAACAGTTAATTTCTTGCCGTCAAATGCGATTTCCTGACCAAGAGGATCTATTTTCTTAAATAATGCCTCCACAATATCAGGTCCAAGAACAATTACATTCGAAGAGCTCTCCATATCTCTTGAATTTATGTCTCTTCCACGGGCAATAACCCAGTCGTTATTGAGAAAACCTTCCGGTGTAATCCCGCCAACAGAAACATTCGGATTAGTTTCCTCGCCGCGATATTTTAGTAATCTACCAAAATTCCATTGCTCAGCGCCCACATTTTGTGTTTCAGTTAATCGCTGCTTAAGCTCATAGTATTCTTCAATCGTAATATCTTTACGGTTTCGATATTTAGCCCATGAACCAGGCCCTCCTGTCCGCACAGATGGCCATTTCTGTATCTGAAATGTATTTGAATTAAGAGCGGAAACTCCCTCTTCAATACTTTTCTGGAGCATCGATATAACAGTACTAATAGATATTATCGAAAAAATACCGACAACAATTCCCAGCACAGTAAGCGCTGATCTCAGTTTGTTCGCCCTGAGTGAAGAAAAAGCAAGCTTTAATAGTTCATACATATAGTTTTTCCTTGTTCTTATTCATATCTGAGAGCTTCAACCGGGTCCATTTTTGCGGCACTATACGCAGGCGCAAACCCCGATATCAATCCAGTTAAGAGTGACACAACGAATGCAAGGACAACTGCATCATACTGCAAAGAGACAGGGAAATCATACTGCTCTATTATTCTTGTTCCAAGAAATGCGACGAAAAACCCCATAACTCCGCCAATCAGGCATATAATCGCTGATTCCGCTAAGAATTGGCTTAGGATTGTCCTCCTTTTTGCTCCGATTGCTTTTCTTATTCCTATCTCCTTTGTCCTTTCTTTCACAGAAACAAACATAATATTCATAATTCCGATTGCCCCAACAAATAAAGAAAGACCGGTAATAACAAAACCGGCTATCTGAATTACACCGATCGTTTTATTGATTTCGCTCAGCAAACCTTCCTGCTGATTTATGGAGAAATCATCTGCTTCATAATATTTAAGGCCCCTAACCTGCCGCATTGCACCAATAGCTTCCTGCTTCACATCCTCAACGAGCTGACTGTTTGGTGCACGTACATTAATCGTAATGCTTCGAAAGGATTCATTCTGGAAAAACTTGAATACAGCATCAATTGGAACAAACACCTGATTATCAGGGTTGAAACTTCCCATAACAAAACTGCCCTGTTCTTCGAGAACCCCAACGACCTTAAATTTATTGCCCTTCAGCTCAATTTCTTCACCAACCGCACTTCCGAAGGGAAAGAGCTGTTTATTGATTTCACTCCCCAGTACAACAACACTCCTGGCACCTTTGCTCTCGATTTCATTGAAAAACCTGCCCTGGTTAAAATTAAGATTTGTTGTTCGAAGATACTCGTTGGTCGTACCGGTGACCATCATAAATTCAATGCTGGTCTCACCTTTTTTTATTGTCTGGTTGGTCCAGATACTCGGTGCAACTGCAACTGGTAATTTCACAAGATCCTTAAAACGTTCATATTCTTCCATATTAAGGTTTCTCCGGTTGCGCATCTGCCACCATGGGATATCATTATTAAACCATGCCCATTTATCTATATAAAGGTTATCTGACCCAAGCGAACTAACACCTTTCTGGAATGACTGATCAATCCCGGTAACGGCAGTTGACATCAACACAACGGCCGCGATTCCGATAACAATTCCAAGAGTTGTAAGAATAGAACGAATCTTATTTGCTCTGATCGCCCTCAGGGAGATCAGTAAACCTTCTTTCAACTCAAATAGAAAATTTCCCATCTGATTGCCTTTTATTGTAAAGAATGATTGTTTGAACTAGGGATAATCCTTTTCTCAACATATTTATCCCTTTCGATCATGCCATCGCGGATTCTGATGATCCTCGCAGCGTGTTCAGCAATATACTCTTCATGCGTAACCAATATAATTGTATTTCCGGTACTATGCAATTCACTGAAGAGAGCCATAATATCCTCTCCTGTCTTAGTGTCCAGGTTACCGGTTGGTTCATCTGCAAGAATGATTGAAGGGCTTGTTACTAATGCCCTGGCTATTGCCACACGTTGCCTTTGCCCGCCTGATAACTCATTTGGTTTATGCGTCACCCTATCTGAAAGACCAACTTTTGCAAGTGCTTCACGCGCACGCTCTTTCCTTTCATATGAATTCATTCCTGCATAGATGAGCGGAAGTTCAACGTTATGAAGTGCATCGGAACGCGGAAGCAGATTGAATGTCTGGAATACAAAACCTATTTCTTTATTTCTGATCTTCGCCAGATCATTATCGTCCATATCTCCAACACTGATTCCATTGAATATATATGATCCTTTTGAAGGAGTATCAAGACATCCGAGAATGTTCATAAGAGTAGATTTTCCGGAACCTGAGGGTCCCATTATGGCAACATATTCGTTTTTTTCAATTGTAAGAGATACATCCCTCAGGGCATGAACTTCCTCAGAACCCACATCATATATTTTTGCAATATGTTCAATACTTATAAGATTCATCTTAGTCCCGGGTTTTTAATTGGATTTGACTTCGGGCTTTCCGCCTTCATTCTTCTTTTCGATCATTACTTTTTTACCATCCTCAAGTTCAGAAGAAATCGCTCTATAAGGTCCGCTCACTACTTTTTCCCCTTCTTTTAATCCGGTTGTAATTTCGAGATAAGTGTCATCACTTATACCGGTAGCAACTTCACGCATTTTAACAACATTATCCTCAACGATAAACACAATTTCTTTAGGTTTATTCGTCCTTTGAATGCCGTTATCTTTCTTTACAGAGATCGCTTCATTCCTTGAATCCGCATTCTGTTCATCTTCTTTTGGCGTTTTAGCATCCAGTACTCTCGCAGTCACACTCTGAATGGGCACTGACAAAACATTAGCTCTTGTTTCAGTCTCGATGTCGGCATCACAGGACATACCAGGCCTTATTCCTTTGTCAGCTTTGTTCAGTTGAATTTTAATTTCGAAATTTACAATCTCGTCCTGTGTCCCGAGTCCGCTCTGCTTTGCACTATTACCGATCTGCGTAACCAAACCAAGGAATTTTTTGTCGCCGAATGCATCCACTTCAATCCAGGAAGTGTCCCCCACAGCAACTTTAACTACATCATTTTCATCAACTTCAACAGTAGCTTCCATTTGCTCAAGATCGGCAACCGTCATAATATTTGTTCCCTGCGTAAAATTACTTCCAAGTACTCTTTCACCAAGTTCAACATTCAGAGCGCTTACCGTTCCGTTCAATGGAGAATAAATGGCTGTCCTTGCAAGGTTTTCTTCTGCTTCTTTCAATGCTTCCTGTGCCTGAAGCACAGCGGCTTTTTGTGCTTCATAAAGTCCCTGATTCTGCAAGAAATTAGCCTTTGCAGCTTCTAGTTGACTGTCAGACGAAAGTTTTTTATCAAATAGGCCTTTAATTCTTTCATATTCAGATTTTACCTGATCCAGCGATGCTTCACGGACTTTCAAATTCGCGGTCGAGGATTGCAAATTTGCCTGAGCTCTGTTTCGCTGAGCTACATAAATATCCGGTTTGATTCTTATTAGCAACTGTCCTTTTCTAACTACATCCCCTTCTTCAACCGGTAATTCAACAATTTCACCATTCACTTCCGGAGTAATTGCAACCTGTTCAACAGGGTTTATCTTTCCGGTAGCAGTAACCACTTCTGTAATTGTTCTTAATTTAACTTCTTCCTGTTGAACCGGGATTATCAGTTCTTTATTCCCACCAGCAATTATCATTACTGCCACAACAATCAGTAAAACCCCAATCACTGAGAATATGATTATTTTTTTACGATTTTTTTTCTTCTGCGCTTTTGTCATTGAAATTATCTCCGGATAATTATTTTATCAAATTTTTTACATTGAGTTTACCAAGGTACCTAAGCAGATTATCCTTTAATCTGTAGAATTCATATTCTGCTTCAATTAATGAACGCTGAGCATCCATAAAATCATTATCAGCCTGCAAAACTTCCAGAATAGTGCCTGAACCGAGTGAATATTTTTCATTTATAAGTTTACGGGTTTCTCCGGCTGCAATAACAGTCTTTTTACTAACTTCGAGTGCTTTCTTTGCAGTATTGAGCTGCAGATAACCCTGTTTAATCTCAATCTTGATCTGTCTTTCAAGAACATTCAGTCCTTCAGTAGCATTCAGAACATTAACCTTGGCAAGTTCTGTTGAGTATTCTGTACTCCAGTTACTGAAAATCGGGAGATTAATCGATAATCCAAAAGAATAAGTCTTTCTGTCGAATAATTTACCGACTTCAGAAGCAACCGTTCCGAATCCGTAATCTGCTGAAAGTGAAGGATAAAATCCTGATCGTGCACGAGTGACACCAGATTCTGCTATTTTAAGATTGAGTTTTGTGCTTTTATAATCGTCCCTGTTCTGGAGAGCTGTTTTTACAAGATTATCGATTGTGTCAAATTCGGACATATATGCTTCAACATCAGGTGCCGAGTCGAATGGATCGATAAAATCATATTCTTCAAGAACATTCAGCGCCAGATAATCAAGAAGATTACTCTTTGAAGTTTCATAAAGGTTTTCAGTTTGTAAATATTGAAGTTCTGCTGTCCCAAGCTGCACCTGCTGTGCATAAACATCAGCAAGAGTAACAGCTCCCAGTTTATTTCTTTCTTCAATATCTTCGAGGAATTTCTGGTTGTACTTCAGATTCTCGTCTCTTACTTTTAAAAGCTCTTTTGCTTTCAGAACCGTATAAAATAATTCGCTCGTCTGATAAATAATGTCTTGTTTGAGTTTAGCTATCTCAAATTTCGATGATTCAATATTATCCTGTTTCTCTGAGATGTTCGCATAATTCGACAAACCATCGAACAGAACAACACTGCCGCCGGCACTCAGGCTGTAACTTCTCGAATCAACCTCAGTCTTGGAAATGGGAACTAAAACCCCAAATTCATTCCTGAGAAATCCGCCGCCATCATCAGCAGTTCTGTTCCAGTCCCAGGAACCCCTGATACCGAAATTTGGCAATAATGCACCATAGGCGTTCTTTAGGGCGGCTTCAGAAGTGCTTAGATTATTTTTAGAAATTATCAAATTTGAATTCCTCTGAAGGGCAAGAGTTGTGGCTTCATCAAGAGTCAACTTTTTTTGGGCTAAGACAACCGAAAAAAGAGCAAGAAATGCCAGCAGGAATTTGTTCATTATATTCTCCTTAAAACTGTTTATTATTATGACGGATTGATTGGAAAAGAGTTACAAAATTTAATTAAAATAATTTCAACTAGTTATTCATGATCCTGTTTTTGATCTTCAGAAAATATTCATATGCTGCATCATACTCATTTGGAATGATTCCATCGAGGATTGCCTCTTCTATTTGTGTTTTAATGACCCCAACCATTCTCCCTGGTGGAATCCCGCAAACTTTCATTATTTCCTCTCCCCTCACAGGCGATTGGAATTCCCTCAATTTATCTTTTTCCTCTACTTCTTTAACCCTTAACATCACTTTCTCATAATTTGAAAGGTACCTTCTCACTTTGGAAGGATTTTTACTCGTTATATCTGCGCGGCACAAACTGATAAGATCATCAAGATTTTCTCCAGCATTAACTACAAGGCGCCTGATAGCGCTGTCTGTCACTTCTTCATCAACCAGCGCTATTGGTCTAAGATGCAGCCGGACAAGTTTCTCAACATAAGGTAATTCATGCAAGGGCAATTTCATTTTGCGAAAAATTCTTTTCATCATTCTTGCACCTAGCTCTTCATGACCATGAAAAGTCCACCCTGTACCCTCAACGAATTTTTTAGTATTTGGTTTTGCAATATCATGAACAAGCGCGGCAAACCTTAGCCAAACATTTTCAGTAACAGCACTTATGTTATCTACCACTTCGAGTGTATGCAGGAAAACATCTTTGTGATGATATTCTTTCCTCTGTTCAATTCCTGCTAAGAGAGATATTTCCGGGAAAAAAAATGCAAATGCACCTGATTCATGAAGAAGTATAAGCCCAACAGAAGGCTTAGGCAAAGAAAGAATTTTAAGGAATTCATCAGTTATCCGTTCCTGGGAGATTATTTCAAGTCTCGTAACATTCTTCTTAATACCTTCCCAGGTCTCATCTTCAATCTTAAAATTTAGTTTTGCTGCAAACCTGATCGCTCTCAAAATTCGTAAAGGATCATCAGAAAAAGTTTCGTCGGGTTTTAGCGGAGTCCGTATAATACCTTTCTCAAGGTCAGCGATTCCATTAAAAAGATCCGCAAGATTCCCCCTTCCGGGCTCATTCAGAGAAACTGCAAGCGTATTGATTGTGAAGTCTCTTCTCCGGATATCATCAATAAATACGCCCTTTTCAACAGATGGTTTTCTCGATTCAACAGAGTAAGATTCGCGGCGGGCTCCCACAAATTCATAGGGAGTATTTTGAAAATCAAACTTTGCTGTACCAAAATTCTTGAAATAACTTACGTTTTTTACCCTGATTTCTGCTGCCACCTCGGCTGCAAAAGCTGGACCATCGCCAATCACAGTAAAATCAGCCTCATCTTGCTCATTTCCAATGTCCAGCAGTCTATCCCTGACATATCCACCAACAACATAGACCTCAATCCCAGATTTTGTGGCCACTCGGGATACAGCGCCAAAGATTGGCATAGATTCAATAGCATTATTCAGTTTATCAAAATTCAATTTATTCATTTGATTCTAATTGTAGCTCATATTCATAAATTCTGGTGTATAATTCCATTGAGGCTCTAAATTCAAAAGGAATTTCCAGATTTTTAAGGTACTCAAAAAGAATTCTGCCACCCTCAATATTACCTGAATAAATATACAATTTTAAAAGTTCAATTGATAAGTATATACCGCAGGGAGTGGGATCCTTCTGAAAAGATCCGATATTTAATTCCACATCACTGATTTTATCAAATTTGTATGCGGAATAGTATAGATTCAACAGAGTATTAAGTAATAAAGGTTCTCTTTTTTCTAAAAATAAGTCATAAACTGTTTTTGTCACTTCTTCCAATTCAGTATTCTTAATATCAATTTTTCTATAATAATCGAGTTCGGCAAGCAATTTCATTTTCTCAACCTCAGCCTGGTATGAAAACAGAGGCGACTCCCTCAGGAAAGCATTTGCTTTTTGTGTGCCGGAAGAATTATTTCCAATATAATAGAGCAGTCTGATTTCGAGCAGTTTTAAGTTGTAAATGTATCCTGTTTGTGAAAAATGAGGCATATATTTCTTTAGAATTACAAGTGCATCTGAGAAAAAACCTTCTTTAATATCGGCAGATATTATCCCTCGAAGAGCCTGGTATGAATTATCCTTATCCAAAATTGAGCTATAAGAACGTTTTGCTTTTTCATACTCTCCAGCCATGAACTCATCCTCTGCATCCCTTAGCGACTTTGCAATGTACCTCGGACAATATTTTGAAATTATTGGTTTATAGCCATAAATTAATTTTTCTGTATTAGAATCGGTCAGTACCGGAATCGCTCTGATATATTCCCAATAATTGCTGAATAAAGTATCCCTGTGAATTCCAATTGCCCCGAATAGGTCCCCTGTCCTATGAAAGTTGTTTACTTTGTCGAAACCATAATTTGCTCCTAAATATTTCATAAAACTTCCCGCAAGCAAATAAGAATATGCCGAAGTATTTCCAAAGAAATTCAAGCCCTCAAAAAGACTTCCGATATCTGGATTACCCTTTTTAAGAGCCATTTTTGCAAAATAATCTATGTCGAATCCAAGGTACTCATTTTCGAGAGCCATTGCATAGCCCTCAATAATCGCCGGATTGATATTAGCTGCAACCTTAAAAATATTATCGCTGTTTGCTGAAGCAAATATATGTGCCAGCTCATGCCTTAATGTTTCAGAAAAATTATCACCTGAAATAAAAATACTATTTAGCCAGGGTTTAGCGACGTCAGCATTTTTCGATCCGAAATATTTCTTTTTATCATAATCATCATTAAATATGTATGAAATAATTTTTTTTTCGGGTGTTGACGCCGATAATTTTTGAAGATCATTGTAATTAAATTCATGAAAGTACATTATTACTTTCTTCAGACTTTCATCAATACGATCATCGAACACATACTGAAAATGAGCGCTCTCTCTTTGATCTCCAAGACTATTCCGAAGCGATGCCTCGGAGGTCCCAAATCCCAGATCATATTTTAATATAGTCAGAAAAATTAATGGAATTAGTAAAAAATAAGCAGCAGCCCTTTTTTCAAATCGAATTATGACAGATATAACTATCATTCCAAAGGCGAAAAGAAAAACTGATAAACGATAAATAATAAATTTTAGATCTGGTTCGATCAGTTCATCATAAATTGTTCCAGGGAAATAACCAATCCAGGGATGATAAAGATAGATTTGCGGCTGAAAATATATTGCAAACCAGGGATATACAAATAAAAGCACCCAGAAAAAGAGAAACCAGGTTCTTTTATTTTTTATTGAATTCTCCCTGATCAGAAAAGCAAGAGCTATGCCGAGGGTAGCCGAAGGGATGACGATTAGAAAATACAACCAAATGCCCGAACCCGGAGGACACCCATTTCTCAAAAAGTTGAAAAGCAAAGATATAGCTAAAGGCATCAAAACAATAAGGGATGCATAATTAATTATACCTTTTATGCTTCTGAAATATCGTGAGAGATTAATCGCAGCTAAACCGACAATGATCGACGTTGAAAGTCCTGTAATAACAGAAAATTCATAATCTGTATATTTTAAGAGAGGAAGGAACTGCGCCACAACAGAGAGCAATACGACGCTTGACGGACTAAGTAGAATATATGTCTTCGAAGATGTGAACTGACCGGGAATGCTGGAAGATTCTGAATCTATCAACACTTTTAGAAAAGTTTTATGATTGTTCCATTCACACCAACGACAAAAATCTGACCTGTGTTATTTACCGCAATATTATTAAATTGGGTATATAATCCGGTATTCAAGGGTTTCCAAACGCGTCCTTTGTCCTGGCTGAAAAGTAAAAGACCTCTTGTGCCGGCTACCAAGGCTGTTTGATCACTGATAAATTTAACCTTCTGAAATCCACCCATATCCGGAGGAGCAAGTTTTATCCATCCCCTTCCCCCGTTTTCACTTCGGAACAATGATCCACCACCTCCAACAGCAAGAGCAATATCATCATCAAGGAAATCTATAGATTTGAGATAATTATCTGTAAACCGGGGTATTAAATCCCAGGTCGCTCCCTGATCATCAGTATAAAATGCTACTCCTCCCCATCCCACAATTACGCCTGTATTTTCATCACCAAAATCAATATCATAGAGTAAGGCAGTTGTCGGCAATCCAATTCTGTCCCAGGTATAGCCTCCGTTAATGGTTCTCATTAGGAATCCCTGACTGCCGAGAACGAACCCAAGTTTATCATTAACAAAATTCACACGGGTTAGTGTTACATTATACGCTAATCCAACCCTCTCCCATTCCTGAAAAAAATTCTGACTCTGAAAAAAAACAGAGCTATCACCAACAATAAAAGATCTGCCGTTTCTGAAAAAATATCCATCGTAAAGGTTTGCATAAGTATTTAGCTGCTTTGGAGTCCATTCTTTTCCCTGATCATTAGTGGTCAATATCACACCCTTTTCGGCAAATGCAACCCCTGCAGACTGATTGACAAAAAACACTGAATTAATCGTGTTATTTATTCCGGAATTCTGCTTCACAACCTTGTTCATCTTTTCTTCAGGATCGGTGAACAAAGATTGAATATTATACTTATCATCAAATTCCTGAATTTTACCAGTTGAAACCAGTTCGAACGACTGGTTAAATAGAAAATAAGCAAATCCCAGCACGGCAATAATTATTGTGGCAGCAGCCATGATTGAAAAGGCTCTCACTTTCGTGGGCTTTTTTTCCTTATCTTTTTTTGCTTTTTCCTTCATTTCTAAAAGATATTTCTCAATATCTTCAAGACGTCTTGAAAATTCCTGGCAGGAATTAAACCGTTCATAAGGATTTTTCGACATCGAGCGAGCGATTAGTATATCGATCATTTCGGGAGTTCCCGGCAATTTCTGCGATATTTTATCAGGCATCCGGTTTATATGGGCATCCATTATATCATATTCGCTCTTAAAATTAAACGGAGGTTCTCCGGTGATCATTTCATAGAAAGTTGCACCGATTGCATAAATATCAGTATGGTAAGTCACTTCTTCACCACGAACCTGCTCAGGACTCATATAATAAACAGTGCCAAGTTTTGAACCCGTTTTGGTAAATCGTTTCTCGCCGAAAGATTTCGAAATGCCAAAGTCCATTATTTTGGCAATTCCTTCCTGATTGAAAATTATATTTGATGGCTTAATATCGCGGTGTACGAATCCTTTGATATGGGCATATTCCATTCCGGCAAGGATTTGCTTCATAATATAAATCGCGTCATAAATATTTATGCGCTTCTGTCTGTAAAGTACTTTTTCAAGTGATTCACCTTCAACATATTCCATTGCGATACCAAGAAGATCTGAATACTCGATGAATCCATAAACTGTAACAATATTTGTGTGAAGGAGTTTTGCCTGATTCTTTGCTTCTCTCTTAAAACGCTCGATAAACCTTTCATTATCAAACATTTTGCTGCTCATCATCTTAATCGCAACAAACCGCTCGAGTTTCATATCGTATGCTTTGTAAACAATACCCATCCCACCCTGCCCAAGGGTGGAAATTATTTTATAATTATCGATTACAAGTCCACTTAGGTTTTCCATTAATCAGATTCTCCAGATATAAACTATCCACAATAAGATCGTTAAATATAATAAATATTATCCTTTTCAATCTCCTAAATTGATGCAATTCTTATTTGATTTTATTCCACCCTTGTTCATTTAAGTAGTTTGTAGCATTCATCATTTTGACTTCTGCTAATCCACTCGTTTTTCGAACAGAAAGAATCAATTCAGAACTAAATTCAAGCGTAATCTGTTTGATAAAACAAAAAAAGAAGTTAAATTTGTAGTTTGTATTTTATGCGAGAGTGGCGGAATTGGCAGACGCGCCAGACTTAGGATCTGGTATCTCACGATGTGGGGGTTCGAGTCCCCCCTTTCGCACAAATCATAACCTATATTTATTCGAGGACGAATTGGAAACCAAAGTAAACGTATTGTCAGACCATGAACACGAATTGTCCGTCGTATTAGATTACGAGGAAATATTACCGGAAATTGAAGAAGCATATAAAAAAGAAACCAGAGATATTGCTATACCTGGTTTCAGAAAAGGCAAAGCACCTCGCCACTTGATAAAGAAATATTATGGTGACCTTATCGAAGAAAGAGCCAGTGAAGATATTGCGAAACAAAAATTTTATGTTCTTATTGAAGAACAGGAAAAGAAGCCCATTTCCGTACCTTCAATGACCGACCTAAAATTTGAGGCAGGTAAATCGTTGGAATTTGCTGTCAAATACGAGATTATGCCGGAGTGGGATGTTACAGGTTATCTCGACCTTCATATAGAAAAACCTTTAGTGAATGTAACCGAAGAAGTTGTAGATGAAGAGTTATTCAATATGTTGAAGTCGCAGGCAACCTGGGCTTATTACGATGTGATTGACGATAAATACACCCGCGTAACTGTTGATTTACAGAAACTTGATTCGGAAGGTAATATTGTCGTAGGCGAGAAATACGAAAATATTTCTTTCGACTTTACAGATCAATCTCTTAATATAAAAATTTATGAGGGCGCTGAGGGCAAAAAGGTTGCTGAGACATTCAGATTTCACTTTACCAGCATTCATCAGCACGATGATCATACACACGAAGTTGATGTACACAACGAAGCACTTATCAAAAAAATTGAAAAAATAACACTCCCTGAAATAAATGAAGATCTTGCAAAAAAATTATCAAGGGATAAAGCAAGTTCAGAAACTGAACTCAAAGATTTAATAAGAAATGAACTTACCGCATTTTATGAGCGTCAGTCATCTGAAACTTTTGAAAATAATCTGATCACAAAAATTCTTGATAACAATAAGGATTTTATTGTACCGGAAGGATTTGTCGAAAAACTTGCATTAGAATTTACTGAAAAGGAAATTGAAGAATCTAAGAAATATAAAGTAAACATCGATCGGAAACGTATTGAAGAAATGAGCAAAGGAAGAGCTCAGGTTTCCGGGAAAATTGAAATTATTCTGCTTTCAATCGCTAAAAAAGAGCATATCTCCGTCACTGAATCAGAAGTTGATGAATTCCTTTCAAAAGAAGCAGAATCAACAGGAATATCTCTTGATAAACTTAAAAACTACTATAAAATGAATGATCTGAGAGAAACTCTTCTGAGAGATAAAGTATTTAAGTTTCTTAAAGAAAAAAACCAACAAGTAATTATTAATAAATAGAAATTATCGAAATGGAATGGAAAGCAAATTACCCTTTCAATAATCAGTTGATACCGTACGTTATTGAACAGACAGGCCGCGGTGAGCGCGGTATGGACATATTCTCCAGATTATTAAGAGAAAGGATCATATTTCTGGGAACTGCAATTGATGATCATATTGCAAGTCTTATTATAGCACAATTATTATTTCTTGAAGCTGAAGATCCCGATAAGGATATAAGACTTTACATCAATTCACCCGGTGGCAGTGTTTCGGCAGGACTAGCTATATATGACACGATGACTTATATTAAGCCTGATGTCTCAACTATCTGTGTGGGCTTGGCTGCGAGTATGGGCGCGATACTGCTTGCTGGCGGGACGGCGAAAAAACGCTCAGCTCTTCCTCACTCAAAAATCATGATTCACCAGCCATGGATTGGCGGATTGCAGGGACAGACTTCCGATATAGAGATTCATGCCCGCGAAATGATTAAAACGCGTGATACTCTTTATTCTATTCTCTCAAAACATACTAAGAAAACTGTGGACGAGATAACCAAGGATTGTGACAGGGACTATTATATGTCCTCTCAGGATGCTGTTGAATATAAACTAATTGATAATATCCTTGAATTCAGAACCCCGTCTGGGAAAGCTTCTGAGTAACTTATAATATTATTATTCTGCCGTCATGAATCTTTTTTATATTTTCATGACGGCTTTTTTGTTTTAAATCAACCGGAGGAAATTTCGATGAAAAATATCGGTGTTATTGCTTTATTTCTAATACTATCTTGCGATTATTTAGCGCAGGAAAAATTATTTACAGTTGACGATATAGTTTTTAAGTCTTATAATCAATTGGCCCCAGAAAATATAAAAATGTTCAAATGGACTTTTCAGGAGGGTGTGTACTCATTTGTCAGAAGTGAAGGTGAAAAGGACATTCTTTGTCTGGGATATGCCAATTCGGAAAAAGTCACAGATTTATTATCAGTTGAAACTTTTGCTGCAAACATAAAAAAATCCGGCCGATCTGCTTCCGAGAAATTCCCAAATTTCAGTTGGAAGAGCAAAGATGAAATATTATTCTCACTAAAGAATGAGCGGATTTTATATAATATTAAAGATAATACAATAACTTCTCTGAATCTTTGGGATGAAGAAGCACAAAATATTACTTTCTCACCCAATGATAATGTTACTGCATTCACTAATGGTCAGAATTTGTTTATATCAAATGGATTGGAAACTCCAGTTCAAATAACATTTGATACAAAAGTAGGAATTGTCAACGGTACGAGCGTTCATCGTAATGAATTCGGAATAACCGGCGGAATATTCTGGTCACCGGGATCAAATCTGCTTGCTTATTACAAAATGGACGAGAGTATGGTCACAGAATTCCCACTCTACGATCTTGATAAAACCCCTGCTGAAATTACTAAGGTACGTTATCCCATGGCAGGTGGGAAGAGCCATCATGTTAAAGTATGCATCTATAATCTGGAATCAGGAAACACCGTTATTCTGGAAACAGGCGAGCCGCTTGATCAGTATCTCACAAATATTGCGTGGGCACCAACTGAGGACTACCTGCTAATTGCACATCTTAACAGAGATCAGAATCATATGAAGCTAGTTAGCTATGATATTAAATCAGGGAAACCAAATGAAATACTTTTTGAAGAAAGACATGATAAGTACGTTGAGCCTGAAAATCCGGCATTATTTATCCCGGGTGAAAATGATAAATTTTTATGGCTTTCTGAAATGGATGGATTTAACCATATTTATCTATTCGATTTAAAAACGAAGAAACTTCAGCAACTAACTTCAGGTGAATGGGTAGTTAAACACATTTCAGGAATTTCTGAAGATGGTAATAAAGTTTACTTCTCAGCAACAAAAGAATCTCCGATAGAAAATCATTACTATTCGTTGGAAATCTCTTCCGGAAAAATCACGAATCTCACTCCGGAAAACGGTTGGCATAATGTAACATTCGATAATAATTTTAATTTTATTTATGATGATTATAATAACATAAGCACTCCCAGACAGATATTTATACGGAATAATCTTGGAAAATCACTTCGAAATATTTTGAATTCGAAAAATCCCGTCGCTGATTTTAAGATTGGGAAAGCTGAACTTTTAACATTTTACGATAAGAACGAGAATTTATTTTATGGAAAAATAGTATTCCCACCCGATTTTGATTCTTCAAAAAAATATCCGGTAATAGTATATGTCTATGGAGGCCCGCACGCACAGGTAGTTAGTAATACTTGGTGGTTTGGAAGATACGATTTCTGGGCATTGCTAATGGCTCAAAAAGGATATATCGTTTTCAGTATGGATAACCGGGGTTCTGAAAATCGCGGACGCGATTTTGAACAAACTACATTTAGAAACCTTGGAACATTTGAGGTGCAGGATCAATTAGCTGGTATTGATTATCTTGGCAGCCTTGGTTATGCGGATACTTCGAAAGTTGGTGTTTACGGATGGAGTTATGGTGGATTTATGGCTTCTTCTCTTATGATGAGAACGAATGGAAAATTTAAAGTTGGAGTGGGTGGTGGTTCTGTTATTGACTGGAAATTCTATGAGGTCATGTACACTGAAAGATACATGGATACACCCGAAACTAATCCTGAAGGTTATAAGAGTGCAAGTCTTTTAGAAAGAGTTAACGATTTGACTGGTAAACTATTATTAGTACACGGAACATCTGACGATACTGTTGTTTGGCAGCATAGTCTTAAATTTGCATCGCTTGCCTCAAAGGCGAACAAGCAGCTTGATTATTTTCCTTATGTTCATCATGGTCATGGTGTCCGCGGTAAAGAAACTCTTGATCTCTATACCCGTTTAACAAATTACTTTATTGACAATCTAAAATGACATTATCAAGCATAATAAATATTACTTAGCGTGATTTTAATCATTAATTTACTAATGTACTGATCAATGTAAACATAAAATAGGCAGGGGAAATAAACTCCCCTGCTTCATTTTTCCGGCGATGAAAATCCTATAATTGCCAAAAATTCCTAAAAGTAACAATCCGAGAAACCAGCCGGACTCCAAATTTTTATTATAGATAATAATAAAAATCAAAAAACGAAATTCACACGCAATTTTTCTCCAACAGTATCAAATATTTAAATATTCACTTATATTTTTTGATAATCATAAATTTCAAATATCTTAATGATCTTTTCATTCATTTTAGGCACTGCAAAAAAAAAAGGGTCTGTCCGCATAAAAGCGGACAGACCCGAAATATCGAATAAATGATATTGTTATTTGAGAAGCATCATTTTACCGGTCTGGTTGAAATTCGAACCGTTTTTACCCTGTGCATTAAGCGTATAGAAGTAGATACCGCTGCTCAGATTTCTTCCATTACTGCGGGCGTTCCAAGTAAATCTGTGAACACCGGCTGCAAGTTCACCATCAAATGGAATATCTACAATTTCTCCGAGATAATTATAAACAGTCAGATTAACATTCGAAGCAACTGGTGTTGCAAATGAAATTAAAGTCGATGGGTTGAACGGATTTGGATAATTATTATTAAGTTCAAAATTGGCAGGCAAGCCGCTATTCAAATCATTCCTGATTCCCGTGACCGAATCTGTTGGAATAGCCATCGAGGTAACTCCTTTAAATCCAATATCACCAATAACTGTCCCTGCGGCACTCATTTTATCAATACTGATAAGTTTACTGATTTGAATTACCTCACCGGTAACTCCATAAAAATTACCTTCCCCGTCAAAAGCCAACGCTCTTGTATAAACCCCAAGTCCGGTTTTTCCAACAAGAGTCAATTCAGCAGTCGACGTATTTATTGTGAATAAACGGTCCTTATCACCTTCTGCAGCTGAACCCCAAAGCGTACCATCAAGAGGATTAAAAGTAAGTGCAGCAATTTTGGTGCTAAGTTCACCAATAAAATTATGAGTCCCTGTTCCAGGATTAATAGTATAAAGTTTTTTGTTTTTATCAACCGCATATAAACTGTCTGCTGGACTGAAAGCCATTGCTTCAAATTCAACAGGTATCTCATGCTGGATATAACCACGTCCGACAGGTGCATCAATCCGTATCAGTTTTGACGATCCAGTAGCTATTTCTGCAAGAGCATAGAGTTCCTGGGAATTATTTGAATAAGTCAATCCTTTAAGATAGCTGAAACCTGACGCCCCAAGTTCGGTTCCGGTTCCTGTTGTCTTGTCAATATTCAGCATCACGCCACTTGCAAAGCTATGAGTTGTTGCATAAAAAGTGCCGTTAAGTGCTTTGCCGATCACATAACCCTCGGCTGAAAGTTCAATTTTTTTAGACGGGTAATCAGGATCATTTGATAATAATATAAGTGAATCATTCCTGACACTCGCTGAAGTCGGTGCAAATTTAACACTAAACTCAACCGAATCATAAGTGGCAAGATTCATAGGAAAGGTGTAGTTACCAACCAAACTGAAATCAGGGTTGTTGAATTCTATTCCCGAAACGACCAGATCTGGTGATCCATAATTCTTTATCTGAAAAGATTTCAACTCGCTTTCTTTGCCAACCTCAATCGTACCATAATCAAAAGAAGAAGCCTGCATAATCAATGTCTGAGATGGTAAAGGCAGAAGCATGATCTCTGCGACTTTCGTTCCCCAGTTATTCGTGGAATGAACATATTCGGTAAATATCCAGAATGATTTTCCGGCGCTATGATCAAAATAGGCACCCATATAATCACCCCACCGATTTCTGCCTGAGCCAAAATCGACGACATAATTTCCATTTCCCGGGCTTAGAAGCTGTGTGCCGGAAAAGGATCCGTCTGATTTAATGAGAGAAAAATATGCACCCATATATTCTGTGTCAGATGATCGGCTGTAAGTGAAGATTACATCATCTTCAGAATTTACTGCTAAAGCCGGATAATTATAATAATAACCGCTCTCGGCCATTGTAAGATCTGCCGCTGCGGTGAAATTGCTTACATCAACTACCAGGTAATGTACAGCAGAATAACTCCCATTACGCACTGAATGAGTCATATGCAGAAGTCCGTCCTTATAAACCGGTTCATTACGAAGGTTTTTTCCGCCGCCATCTATCAGCAAAGTACCACCCCCAAGCTGGTCTGCATTAGGAGGTGAAGTATAAAGATTAGTAGGCACGGCAACACCAGTCAAAGTATCTCTGCCGTTAATATTCTGAAATGTATAAACTCCGAAGTTTGTCCCGGTTGTAAATGGGGAATGAACCGCTAAATAATATTTATCATTTTCCTGAAACATTCTTGTCGGACGAATACCGAATGCAGAGGTTCCCGAACCCGGATAAGAAATATGCGTAAAATCATTCCATGTCACTATTCCTGTCATACCATCTGTACGATACAAATCTCTTTTAGGTACTACGCGCAGCCTTGAGCCCACGTATCCACCGGTAAACCCGAAATCGTTTGAAGTTATATAAATATTATTCTGGTCATACCCAACACCCTGATAATCTCCCCAGGCGCCGTTTGGTGTGTTACCATAAACATTGGAGGGCAAAGCCCAGTTATACCAGACACCATTCGGATCATCATCATCGGATACTGAAACGAAAAAATAGCTTTGACTTGTTGCATCATCCTGATGAAGCCAAACCTGTACCCATCTGTTTGAGAAGTGATCGTATATTACCTTTGGATCAAAAGCGGAAGCTCCCGAAACAATAGCGCCATACCAGGTATCCGCATTTACTTCGTTGATGACCACACCGTTCTTGTCTGCGATCCTGAAACTGGAATTAACAAGATACATAATATGCGAAGGTCCAACAGCAATTATTGGATCAGGTGGAATCGAATTTGACTGTGTAAATCCCTGGGCATTCACATTAAGGTGAATACTGTCATTTTGGAAAACTCCGTCTGCGTAATAATTAACATCACGCAAAAGATTACTGTTTTCCGGTCCTAATGCTTTGTCTTCTGATTCCGGATTAGGCAATTCTTCCGGTTTCTGATGAAGGATAAACCTCCATCGCGTATTAGCAGCTTTTAAGGCTGCAAAATTTGATGTATTCTGCACATTTCCGGAAACAACTGACCCGGGAAGCGGACCGTTATATGATATCTGAGCCGTGCTAACGCCGGAAAATATCAGGAAAGGAAGAAGAAGGGTATTGACAATTCTTTTCATTTAATGTACCCAAATGTGATAAAAAAACATGTGTATTATTAACAATTGCATAATAAAACTAATTAATGAAAAATGCAAAAAGGAAAATATAAACTAACAAGCGCAAAAACAGTAAAAAAATCCTCCCGGAAAGGAAGGATTTTGTGGAGCTAAGCGGGATCGAACCGCTGACCTCTTGAATGCCATTCAAGCGCTCTCCCAGCTGAGCTATAGCCCCATAATTCAAAGTACAAAAATAGAGTATTTTCAGATAAAATCAAATACGGTAATATTATTAACATAATGCTTTTGGATTTAATTCCAATCCCCGGTAAAAGTTTCAGAAATCATATCCCAAAGATTCATGCATCTTTTATCTGTTTTTCAGTTCATTCTCGCTTATCTTAAACTGGTAAACTTTTTCACCATTACTATTAAATGTTTTGTAAATTATTTGCCGTTCTTTCCTTTTACCACTTATCTCAAATGTGCCAAAATTTCTTTCTTCATAATATGATCCCGGTACTCTCATAAAATTCGGCTCATTTTCATTGTTTTTTGAAGGACCCGATGTAAATGGCGATATTGTAAAGTCGAACAATGGATAGTTTCCTTCACGTTCCAGTTTTGTTATTTCGGAGAAATGTCGGTCACCAGTCAAAAATATAATACCAGGTATTTTCTCCGCATCTATCATTTTTAATAGTTTATTTCTCTCCTCGGGATAAGTGGAGTAATTCTCATATCTTGCTGCCGGGTTAAGCACCTGGCTCCCGACCGCTATAAATTTGAAAGTCGCTTCCGAAGAAGAAAGTGCATCAATCAGCCATTCGATCTGAAGATCACCCAGCATCTTTCTTTCAACAAACTTTCGTTTTTCCGGCGATCTGTACCAGCGGTCATCCAACAGGAAAAATGCTGCATCTCCCCACTCAAAAAAAGTTATCGCACCTTCCATACCAGGAAAACCATAGGAAGGATTTCCCCAGAACATACTAAACACTTCCAATGCAGCTCCCTTATTCCAGAAACTTCGGTCGCTGTTATTTGGACCATAATCGTGATCATCCCAGATGGCATAATGATGCACATTAGCCAATAATTCAGCAAACTCCGGGATAGATCGGTCGTGTTCATATCTTTTAATCATACCCGTTAGAGAATTCCAATCGGGTTCTCGAAAGTAAATATTATCTCCCAGCCAAAGCATAAATTCGGGCTTTTCTCGGAAGATGGAAGCGAAAATTTCAGTTGAAGCACCGTAAGGCTTCCCGGGACGGTCATAGATTTCCTCATTAATATATGCACAACTGCCAGCAGCAAATTTAATTGTTGGTGGATCGCCTCTCCACTTCCAGATGGGCTGAGTCCTGAATGACAATTCAAAATCAAATGATTGTTTCTCGCCCCCAACATAAATCTCATAAGTATATTCATTACCTGGTTCTACACTATCAGCAATTAATTTGGCAATGTAAGCTTTGTTCTCGCCGGTTTTTACAATCTTAGTCCTAAATTTTTCCCCTACACCCTTTTTAAGATAATATTCCGCATAAACATCCTCAGGACTATGTGCCTGAACCCAGATAAGTACTTCTCTCATCTCAGAATATCCGAGCATAGGTCCATTCTTAATTTTGTTCTGAGAGAAAACCGTTATACTTGAAATTGTGACGAAAAGAGTTAAAATTATTATTTTTAAGTTTCTCATAAAACACTTTGCATTTTGAAATTAATCAATGAAAAAATAATGAAAGTATCCCGTATATGGAAGGAAAAAGCCTTATTCTTTTTTCTGATTTCCGCTCTAACTATCGCAGTTTCATGGTCATGTAAGGACACTATCACTGAAAGTGATATTGACAAAACAATAATACCCGAATCAGGTGTTGATTATCAGAAATATATTCAGCCTGTTTTTAATATCAAATGTACAAACTCCGGCTGTCATGATGATCAGTCAAGGGCAGGTGGATTAAGTCTTACAACATGGACTAATGCTGTTTCTGATCCGGCAATTGTGGTACCCTTCTACCCTGATAACAGCATTCTTGTATGGAGTATTGAAGGACAATCGGGAGCAAATATTATGCCTCCGTATGGATATCAGCCACTTACTGAAAATCAGAGAAAGGGAATAAGGACCTGGATACTTGAAGGCGCAGAATACAATCCTCCCAAATAATGGGAGCTATTTGCTTGAGATATCAATTCTACAAAAATGTGAGTTTGCTTTTTCAGGGAAATTGCATAACGAATTGAGAACAGGTTTCTACTATTATTCCGGCTCGGCGATGATAAATA
>Ga0172367_10002584_pt1 | contig 24636 bp, 24 predicted proteins | sample Lak10m_FD_114542 | JGI IMG/M metagenome (GOLD analysis project Ga0172367, IMG submission 114542) | Freshwater microbial communities from Kabuno Bay, South-Kivu, Congo - kab_022012_10m | ecosystem: Environmental > Aquatic > Freshwater > Lake | place: Democratic Republic of the Congo: South-Kivu...
CCCGACGCCGGAGTCGGTGACCACGATCGAGTCGACGCCGCCGCTCGCCTGCAGCACCGCTGCCGGCGCATCGATGGTGACGAGCGCGTTGGGCATCACCTGCGGGCTGTTCGCCCAGTTCGGGTACGGCCCGAAGTAGTGCGGGATCTTGCTCTCGTCGGTGGGGCTGATGGCCGCTGCCTTCTCGGTACGAACCACCTGTTGTGCCAACGGTGTCACCGTCACTGCCACCGTGATGGCTGCGGTCACCGCCAACCATGCCCTCCATCGCGCCGAACGGGAGCCCCTGGCTCCCGTCTCGATGCGTCCAACCGTGCGGTGTGGCATCGCCGTCATCCCGTCCTCACTTCCTCTTCGTCCCGTCGTGCGGCGATGGTCGTACGACCACACACCTCACGTCGTAGGACCATACGGAAGAAATCTGAGGATGTCCCTAGGCCGATCGGCCCATTCATCACGTTCGGTGTTGAGATCGCAACTGTCATCACTGTGTGCGTTGTTTCGGGGCCGAAGCATGCAATCGATCTTGATGTGGGACTCGACGGCCGACGAACACCGCGGGTTCAGCTCAGGTCCAGATCAACACCACCGCCGCCCACACGCACAGTGGCTCATCACCACGGATGCGCAGAACTGTGTGGATGCCGACCGAGACCCGATCAGGATGTGGTGAAGTCACTCCGGCGGGTATTTGGTCCGTGTTCCTCCGCCCCGATGAAGGTGTACAACAAGGACGAATGGCGGACAGTGGGAGGCACACTGATGCGATTGCTGGCACGGCACGACGGGCCGACCGGAGGGAACGGGACCACGGCGACGGCCGCGTCGACCGCGTCGACCACGACGCCGGCGCCCACGGTCAGCGATCCAGCCGCCGGCGAACTGTCCGTGCTGATCACCGGCATCCTCGAGTCGGCCCATGCCGAGATCGCGGTCATCGATGAGGACACCACGATCATCGCCACCAACCAGCCCTTCCGCCTCCAGTTCCTGAGCGGCGCCGACCCCACCGGCATGTCGCTCGCCGACCTTGCCGAACGGACCGACGATCCGCCGATGCTCGACATGCTCGATGCCGCCCGGCAGGCACTGCGCTTCGACGCCGAGGTGTCGATGTTCGCCAACGACCGAGTGCTCGACCGCGATCGCTGGCTCGACGTGACCGTCACTCCCCTCAGGCTGCGCCCCGGTGTGGTCCTGCGAGCCCGCGACGTCACCGATCTGGTGACCGCAGCCCGGGAAGGCCACCTCGGCCGCGATCACGACGTGCTCACCGGTCTGCTCTCGCCGCACGGCCTGCACGAGGCGCTCGACGACGACCTGCACCACCTTGCCGCCACATTGTGCGTGGTGATGCTCGACATCGACCAGTTCCATGTCATCCGCCAGACGCTGGGCTACGGCGCAGCCGACGACCTCGTGCTCGAGGTGGCCCGCAACCTGCAGCGTCAGGTCCCCAAGGGCGGGCGCCTCGCTCGGCTCGAGGGCGACCAGTTCTGTGTGACCTTCCAGCCCGAGGCAGTGCTCGACGTCGACCGCGTCGCCTCCGAACTGCGCGACGCGGTGCGCCAGCCGGTCAACATCCGCGGCCGCAACGTGCGCATCACTGCATCGGTCGGCAGCACGCTCGTCACCTCCGACCTCGGCATCGAGGCAGCGCTGCAGCAGGCCGAACTGGCCAAGCAGGAAGCCGGCCGACGCGGCGGCAACCGGTGCGTGAACTTCACGCCCGAGCTCTCCGAGCCTCAGGAAGGCATGGTCAGGCTGTGGAACGCCCTGCGCAGCGCGTTGCAGTTCCGCCAGATGGAGGTGTGGTTCCAACCGGTGGTCAGCCTCGCCACCGACCGCCCGGTCGGGGCCGAGGCGCTGTGCCGCTGGCACCACCCGCAGTTCGGCGACGTCTCGCCTGGCGAGTTCATCCCGATCGCCGAGCGCAACTCCGAGATCCTCAACATCGGATCGTTCGTGCACGGTCGGGCGGCAGAGATGATGAACGCGGTGCGTGCCAGCCGCACGCATGCGCTCGGCGGGTTCCAGATCTCGATCAACGCATCACCGAACGAACTGGCGTGGCCCGAGTTCGCGAAGAACATGCTGGCGCGAATCCGTGCCAACGATGCGCTCCCCGAGTGGTTCGCGCTCGAGATCACCGAGAACGCGCTGCTGCAGCGCGACGATGCGGTGCAGGCGAACCTGCGGGCCATCGCCGACGCCGGCATCACGTTGTCGCTCGACGATTTCGGCACCGGCTACTCCTCGCTCGAGCGGCTGCGCAACCTTCCGGTGAACCGGGTGAAGATCGACCGGAAGTTCGTGCTCGCGATGCTCGAGAACGAGCGCAGCGAACGGCTGATCGCCGCGATCATCGCCCTCGCCGACGAACTCGGCATCGACACCGTGGCCGAGGGCGTCGAGACGGCCGAGCAGGCCGCCCGGCTGCGTGCGCTCGGATGCCACTCGGCACAGGGCTTCCTCTATGCCCCGGCGGTGCCCGACAGCGAACTCGTCGCCGTGCTGCGCGACCTGTCGAACATCAGCGCCAGCGGCCACCGCCCCTGGTGACCCTCACCGGATCCGCAGCGACACCTCGTTGGCCAGCAGCCTGCCGTTGCGGGTGAGCCGAGCGGTGCCGTCGCGCACCTCCACCAAACCGTCGAGGCCGTCGAGGTCGAGCACGTCCGCCGGCACGCCGTCGCGCATCCGCAGTCGGAGCTGGAGCCCCTCGATGCGCTGGGTCTCCGCGTCGAGCGTCTCCCCTGCCGCTTCGGTGGACTCCCCGCGTTCCACTGCACCGAGGTAACGCTCCGGGGTGCGCAGGTTCCACCACCGCCGGCCGGCGCGATGGCTGTGCGCGGCGCTGCCGAATCCGAGATAGTCGCCCTGCTGCCAGTAGAGCACGTTGTGCCGGCACTCGTGCCCTGGCAGCGCCCAGTTGCTGACCTCGTAGTTGACGCGCCCGGCCGCGGTCAGCAACTCGTCGGCGAGCTCGTACTTGTCGGCCAGGTCGTCATCGTCGGGATGCCGGTGCGGTTCGTCGAACAGCGGTGTGCCGGCCTCCACCGTGAGCGCGTATGCGGAGATGTGGAACGGCTCGAGCTCGAGCGCGCCCTCGAGGGTGGTGCGCCAGTCGTCGAGCGTCTCACCCGCGCCGCCGTAGATGAGGTCGAGGTTGAACGTCGGGATGCCGGCCTCACGTACGGCGGCCACGGCGGTGCGCACATTGGCGGGATCGTGGGTTCGCCCGAGTGCCTGCAACACGTGGGGCACCATCGACTGCACACCGATGCTCACCCGGTTCACCCCGGCCGAGGCGTAGACGCGCAGCAGGTCGACCGCCAGGTCGTCGGGGTTGCACTCCACCGTCACCTCGGCGCCGTCCACGGTGGGCACGGCTCGCAGCACTGCCGCCAGCAACGCGGGGTCGACCAACGTGGGGGTGCCGCCACCGACGAACACGCTGGTGACCGGCGGCAACTCGGCCCGGCGCACGTCGGCGAGCAGAGCTGCCATGTAGGCCTGCTGCAGGTGGTGGCGATCGGTCCAGGTGGCGAACGCGCAGTAGTCGCAGCGTTGCGCGCAGAACGGGATGTGGACGTAGACGCCGAAGGGCGCGGTCACCTCAGGGGCGGTAGAGCAGGTCGAGCGCGTCGAGGCGCTGACCGACCTGGTCGACCGGCACATCGAGCATCGCGGCGATCGCGCGGGTGTCGTCACCGCGCACGGTGATGACCTTGCCGTTGAAGTCCTGGCGTTGCACCTGGATCATCTTCAGGAAGCGGGTGAGCATCTCGAACGGCTGGCCGCTGAGCTGGCTCAGCTTGAGCAGGTCGACGGCCAGCTTCTTGCGGCCTTCGGCCTCGCCCTCGGCCACGGGCACCGCGTCCTCACGGGGCAGCAACTGGTCGACGGGCACGTTGTAGAACTTGGCCAGACGCTCGAGGCGCGGCACCGAGATGGCGCGTTCGCCACGCTCGTAGGCGCCGAGCACCGACGCCTTGAACTCCTCGTTCGAGGTGGCCTCGACCTCTTGGAGCGACAGCCGCTTCTGGCGGCGGATGACGCGCAGTCGCTCGCCGACCTTGCGGCTGTACGGCGAGGATGCAACGTCGTCGTCGAAATCGCGCATGTTCACGTGCCCTTCTCCTGGGTCGACACCGGGATGTCTCCCGTCCTGTGGTGGCTCCACCGCCCAGTGTGGCACGACTGCGCCGAATTCACAACGGCTCGTGAAAACTCAACACCCTCCGTCGAACTTTCTCAGTGCGTGTCAAGTACACCACTCGCCGCGACGATGGCCGCGGTCTCCACCCGCAGCACCGTGTCGACGAACCGACGGCGCGGCAACGGCACCGCCAGTTCCTCCGGAGCGAAACCACCTTCTGGCCCGATGATGACGGTCGTGCCGGGCACACCCCGCTCGCCATCGGGCTCGGCCAGCACCGCACCCGGCAACGCAGCCGCCTCGGCGAACGGCACCGGGCCACGCACCACCGGCAGCCACACCCGGCGACTCTGCACGGCCGCCTCGCGCGCCACCCGTTGCAGGCGGGCGAGCTGCTTCGCGCCGCGTTCACCCTCCCATCGCACGACGCTGCGGGCGCAGTGCAGCAGCACGATCTCGGCGACGCCGATCTCGGTGAGCTTCTGCACCATCCACTCGGCACGGTCGCCCTTCGGGATGGCAGACGCTATGGTGCACGGCGCGGGCGCCGGCTCTCGGACGATCGGGCCGTCGATCACCAGCACTCCCCCGGCAGCTCGCATCGCCATCCACCCGCCGGCCCCGTCGCTCGCGGTGACGACCTCGCCGTCACGCACGCGCAGCACGCGGAACAGGTGATGGGTGTCGTCGGGCGACAGCTCCGGAGCGTCGAGTGACTCGACGAACACGTGCGCCGCGCTGTTCCGCAGCGCCGGGTTCACTGGAACGCCGATTTGATGCGGGCGAACAGCCCGGTCTCGTGGTGCAGTTCCTCGCCCCGCGACTCGGCGTACTTGCGCAGCAACTCGGCTTCGAAGTCACTCAGCTTCGTGGGCACCTGCACGTCGATGCGAACGCGGAGGTCGCCGCGTCCGCGGCCCTGCAGGCGCGGGACGCCGCGCTGACGCAGCACGAACTCGCGCCCTGGTTGGGTGCCCGGCGGCACCACGATCTCCTCGTCACCCTCGAGCGTGCCGAGCGTGAACTTGGTACCGAGCGACGCCTGCGCGATGGAGACCGGCAGGACGGCGACGAGATCGTCGCCCTCGCGACGGAAGTGGGCATGCGGTGCGACGCGCAGGTGCACGTACAGGTCGCCCGCCGCACCCCCGCGAGGCCCCACCGCGCCGCGCCCCGTGAGCCGCAGAGTGGAACCGGTGTCGACGCCGGCCGGCACATCGACCTGGTACACCTTCTCGCCGATGGTGCGCCCCTCACCGTTGCACGTGCCGCACGGCGTGACCACCACCTGGCCGAGGCCACCGCACTTCGGGCATGCCGTCGACGTGACCATCTGACCCAGCATGCTCTGGCGCACACGCTGCACCTGGCCGCGGCCATTGCACTCACTGCACGTGACGGGCTGCGTGCCGCCACCGGCGCCACTGCCGTTGCAGTCGTCGCACCGTGAGGCCGTGCGCACCGTGACCGGCACCGTGGCGCCGAACACCGCCTGCTCGAACGCGATGTCGGCGACGACCTCGAGGTCCTGACCGCGGGGCGGGCCGGCCGGACCGCGAGTACCGCCAAACGGACTGCCACCACCGAAAAACGCGTCGAACAGGTCGCCGAGGCCACCGCCCGCGCCGCCGAAGAAGTCGCCCGCGCCGGCACCGGCACCGCCGACGCCCTGCTCGCCGAAGCGGTCGTACCGTGCGCGTTGGTCGGGGTCGCTGAGCACCTCGTAGGCGCGGGCGACCTGCTTGAACTTCTCCTCCGCGACGGGATCGCCGGGGTTGGCATCGGGGTGCAACTCCCGGGCGAGTCGACGGTACGACTTCTTGATCTCGTCGGCGGACGCGGTGCGGCTGACCCCGAGCAGTTCGTAGTAGTCAGCCATTCACAGCACCGCCATCACTGAGTCGACGACCCAGGCGGTCGCTCACTGCCTCGACCGTAGCCAGTGCCTGGGGGTAATCCATGCGCGTCGGGCCGAGCACACCGACGGTGCCGACCTGCTCGCCGTCGACCACCACGGGGCTCACCACCACCGAACAGGCAGCCAACGGTTCGATGCCGTGCTCGGCCCCGATGGCCACGGTGAGGCCACGGTTGAGCACGTCGCGCACGAGCGACACCATCACGTACTGCTGCTCGAGGGTGCGCAACACCGAACGCACCGTGTCGACCGTGTCGAACGCAGCCGCCATCGACGCAGCGCCGCCGACGAACACCGACTCGTCGTGACGTCGGCCGAGCGCCGTGGTGGCCGACTCGCAGACCTGATCGAGTTCGCGGTCGCCGGTGGCGGGCACGGCGTCGCCGGCGCGGTCGCGAGCGCGCCCCACCATGTGCGCCTGCAAGTGCGCCGTGACGGCCGCCAGCCGCACGTCGGACGTGTCGATGGGCAGCTCGATGACCTCGTTCTCGACCACACCGTTCGACAACACCACGACCACCGTGGCCATGCGCGGCGACAGCGACACGACCTGTGCGGATCGCACCGTGGCAGTTTGCGCCGGCGGGCCCACCACGAGCGCAGCATGGTGCGTGACCTGCGCGAGCAGGTTGGTGGTCTGGTGGAGCAGCTCCTCCAGCCGGCCGTGTGCGGTGTCGAAGAACTGCCCCACGCGTTGCTGGGCGACAGGCTCGAGCCGACCCGGCGTGGTCATGTGATCGACGTAGAAGCGGTAGCCCTTGTCGGTGGGCACTCGCCCGGCCGACGTGTGCGGCTGGGCCAGGTAGCCCTCCTGCTCGAGCACGGCCATCTCGTTGCGCACCGTGGCGGAACTGACCTGTACCCCGGGTGCGTTGGCGACGTGCGTGGACCCCACCGGCTGTGCGGTGGCGATGTACTCCTGCACCACGGCTCTCAGGATGGCGGTCTTGCGTTCGTCGAGCATGCGGCGAGCTCCTCGAGCAACACGGACGGGGTTGGCAGTCGAGCCTAGCGACTGCCAGCCGTCACGAGTCGGTACCGGCGGAGCGCTTCTTCGCGTTCGGCGGCGTGATCCACGATCGGTGGCGGATACGAGGCCGTGCCCTGCTCGGGCACCCACTCCTCCCGGTAGGTGCCGTCGGGATCGAACCGTTCGGCCTGGGTCGACGGGTTGAACACGCGGAAGTACGGAGCTGCGTCGGTGCCCGTGCCGGCGGCCCATTGCCAGCCGTGCTGGTTCGACGCCAGGTCGCCGTCGACGAGGTGCTGCATGAAGTGCCGGGCACCCCACTGCCACGGCAGGTGGAGGTCCTTCACGAGGAAACTGGCCACGAGCATGCGCACGCGGTTGTGCATCCACCCGGTGGCGAGCAACTGCCGCATCCCGGCGTCGACGATCGGGAATCCGGTCTGGCCGGCTGCCCACCGTGAGAAGCGGTCGCGGGCCGCAGCGTCGGTGTCGACGGGCATTGCATTCATCTTCGCGTCGAGGTTCTGCCATGCGCTCGCCGGCGCCCGGTACAGCACGTCGGCATAGAAGTCGCGCCACGCCAGTTCGCTCGCGAACACGTCGTGCCCACGCTCGGGGCCGAGGTCGGCGAGGAGTTGCCGGGGGTGGACGAGGCCCCAGCGCAGGGCAGCCGACAGACGGCTCGTGCCGTCGACGGCGGGGAGGTCGCGCCGATCGGCGTACTCGTGCGCGACCGGCAGGAACTCGTGCCACCGGTCGTGCGCAGCCGACTCCGTCGCCGACGGCAGCAGCGCCGCGCAGGGCGGCGAGGCCGGCGGGCCGTCGCAGTGCACGTCCGGCGCGCCACGCCAGCGCACGTCGGGAACACCGAGCGGCGCGTCCCATCCACGCGCCCGCCACGCCTTCGAGAACGGGGTGAACACCCGGTAGGCCGTACCGTCCCCCTTGGTCACCTCGCCGGGTTGCACCGCGTACGACGAACCGACGCCGACGAGGCGCACGTCGATGGATCGAAGCGCATCGATCACGGCGGCGTCGCGGCGTCGCCCGTACGGCCCGTGGTCGCGGGTGACGTACACGGCGCTCGCACCGACTTCGGCGGCAAGTGCGGGCACCACGGTCTCGGGCGACCCGTGGCGGTAGACGAGGGCACGATCCATCGAGTCGTCGAGCGACGACAGCGCCGCAGCCATGAACGCCCGGCGCGGCGCACCGGAGCGGTCGAACACCGGATCGACCACGAACAGCGGCACCACGTGCGCGCCGTCGGCGGCTGCCGCGTGCAACGCAGGGAGATCGCCGAGGCGGAGATCTCGCCGGAACCACATGATGACCGTTCGCTGCATGACCCCGAGAGTGTCGCCTACCCTTCGCGTCCGTGCCCAGTCCTGCGTCGTCGCTGCCGTCCCTCATCCTGCTCGTCCGTCACGGTGCCACCGAGTGGTCCACCTCGGGCCAGCACACCGGCCGCACCGATCTGCCCCTCACCGCGCTCGGCGAGGACCAGGCTCGCGCCGCGGCGAAGGTGATCGACCACTGGCTCGACGGCGTGGTGCCGGTGGTGTACACCAGCCCGCTGCAACGCGCCTCGCACACCGCGGCGCTCGCGCTGCCCGCGCACCCGGCCGACGAAGTGCCCGCGCTGATGGAGTACGACTACGGCCAGTTCGAAGGGCTCACCACCTCCGAGATCCTCGAGCGTGATCCCGAGTTCGATCTGTTCGGCAAGGGCTGCCCCGGCGGCGAGAACATCCTCCAGGTGTCGGCGCGGTGCGACTCCTTCGTCGCGAAGGTCGAACGCACGGCGCCGGGTGGCGCCGTGGTGGCGTTCACCCACGGGCATCTGAGCCGCATCCTCACGGCGCGGATGTTGGGAATCCCCGCGTCAGCCGCCGGCGGCCTCTGGAACGACACCGCCTCCGTGGCCGCCATCAACCTGCACCGCGGCCGGCTGGTGCTCGTCGGTTGGAACATCACCGCGCTGTGACCGGTACCGCAGCAGCATGCCGACGCTCACCGAGACGAGCGCGACCACGCTGCCGTAGGCCAGGCTCCACTCGGCGCTGATGTTGTCGGCGATCCATCCGGTGATGGGGGCACCCACCGGTGTGCTGCCCAGGAACGCGACCGCGCTGAGCGCCAACAGACGACCACGCATGTCGGGCGGTGACTCCTGTTGGAGGATGGCGTTCTGCGCAGCGATGAATGCCGCGCCGCCCATCCCCACGGGGATGCTCACCACGACCGCCACCCACGGACCAGGCGCCCACGCCAACGACAGGCCACTGACCCCGAGCAACACACCGTTGCCGAAGAACCACTTCGTGGTCACCCTCCCGCGCGCTGCGGTGAGCAGCGACCCGACCATGCTGCCGAAGCCGGTGGATGCCAGCAGGATGCCGAACCAGCGACGGTCGCCGAAGCGCACGTCGCTGATGGCGAGCAGCGAAACGCTGTAGTTGAACGCAAACGTGCCGACGAGCGTGAAGACCACGAACACCACCAGCAGGCGATGGTCACGCACGATGAACCGAACGGCGTCGCGCACCGGTGTGCCACCACGCTTGGCCGGCACGCTCTGGTGCAGCCTGGACCGATCGATGGCGAGCAGCGGCCACAGGATGGCCAGGAACGAGATGCCGTTCAGCATGAACAGCCACCCCGCACCGAGCGGCCCCTTCAGGAATGCCGCGAGTGCCGGTCCGACGATGCGCGACCCCGTCATGACGGCGGTGTTGAGTGACACCGCGTTGGAGATCTCGTGCGGTTCGACGAGCTCGATCACGAACCCACGTCGAGCAGGGTTGTCGAACGCGCCGACGATGCCGAGCAGCAGTGACAGGGCGTAGAGCACGGGCAGGTTGGTCAGACCGGCCAGGGTGAGCACCCCGAGCGCCAACGCCTGTGCTGCCTGGAGCCCCTGGGTGATGATGGCCATCCGCCGCTTGTCGTGCCGGTCGGCCACCGCGCCGGCCCAACTACCGAGCAGCAACATCGGCAGGAACTGACAGAGCATGTTGATGCCGGTGTCGGTGGCGTTGCCCGTGAGCTCGTACACCACCAGTGCCACGGCGGTCATCTGCATCCAGGTACCGACATTGCTGACCAGCAGTCCGAGGAAGAACAGTCGCGCATTGCGATGCCGCAGTGAGCTGAACATCGCGGATCGGGCCATCGCCGTCCTTTCTACCCCGTACACGGCAGGATGGGTGAGTGGTGCCGTCCCTCGCCGAACTCGGAGCCGAACGAGGCGGATTCGTCGGTCTTGCTGCCGCTCCGGATGGCACGGTCGGCGTGTCGGTGGGCGAGCACCTCGTGCCGCTGGGCGCCCACTCCTTCGACGAACTTCGCCGGATCGACGCCGAGCTCCGCCCACGGTGGGTGTGCTGGAGTCCCGAGACCGCCGCGACGATGGTCGCACACGATGTGCGGCTCGCGACGTGTTGGGACGTGGCCGCCGTGCATCGGCTGCTGTTCGGCGGCTGGCGCGCCGATCCTGCCCGGGTGTGGGCCACGTTGCACGGCCTCGACCGCCGCGGCCTTCCGGTACTCGGGCAGCTCGACCTGATGGGTGGCGACGGCGGCGGCGACCCCGACGCCCCCGTGCGACCCGACGGCCATCTTCGGCCCGAGTTCGTGGCGGGCGGCTGGTGGGGCTCCCCCACCCGAGCCGCGGCGTGGGCGCGCACGGCGGTGCTGGCCGCCGAGATCCAACAGGCTCGGCTGGTCGCGTCGAAGTCGCGTGGCGAGGTGGCTGGCGATCCACTCGCCACGGCCCGCGCCGAGTCGACGGCCGAGTTGCTCTGCGCGGAGTTGGCCGCCGACGGCCTTCCCATCGACCGCGATGCCGCCACTGCACTGGTGACCTCGATCGTCGGACCACCCCCGCACGACGAGGCCGGTGCGACCGCGGCGCGGGCCGAGCGTGACGCCGAGGTGTTGCGCCACCTCCCGCCGGGCAGCGGCATCGACCTGCGCAGCCCGAACGACGTGAGGGCGATGCTGCGCCGCGTCGGCATCGACGTGCCCGACACTCGGGCCTGGCGGCTCGAGGGCTTCCGCGAGGTGCACCCGATCGTCGACGCGCTGCTGAAGTGGCGCAAGGCCGAACGCATTGCCACCACGTTCGGGCACGTGTGGTTGGCGGAGCATGTGGGTGCCGACGGGCGCCTGCGCGGCGCGTGGTCGGCCAGCGACGGCGCTGCCGGCCGGATGACCGCACAGGCCGGGCTCCACAACCTGCCGGCCGAGCTCCGACCCGTGGTGAAGGCCGAGGCCGGGTACGTGTTCGTGCGCGCCGACCTCGGGCAGATCGAGCCACGTGTGCTCGCCGCGGTGTCGGGTGATGCCGCGCTGCGCGCCGCAACCCAGGACGACGACCTGTACCTGCCCGTCGCCACTCGTCTCGGCGTCGAGCGCTCGGTGGCGAAGATCGCCGTGCTCGCCGCGATGTACGGCCAGACCAGCGGCACCGCGGGTCAGGCACTGCGTGGCATGGAAGCTGCGTACCCCGTGGCCATCCAGTACTTGGCCGACGCTGCACGGATGGGGCAGGCCGGCATCTCCCCTCGCACGTACGGCGGCCGCTTGGTGCGCATGGGCGAGGTGCAGGACGGCGACCACCGTGGCACCGCCGCGGCGGCCCGAGGCCGTTATGCCCGCAACGCGATGGTGCAGGGCGCGGCGGCGGAGTTGTTCAAGGTGTGGGCCGTCACGCTCCGCGCCCGGATGGGCGACCTCGACGCGCGCATCGTGCTCTGCCTGCACGACGAACTGCTGGTGCACGTGCGCACCGACCACGCCGCCGAGGTGGTCGACCTGCTCGACCGTTGCCTGCACGAGGCAGCGCACCGCTGGCACCCGACGAGCGGGGTGCGGTTCGTCACCGACACCAGCGTCGTCGCGTCCTGGGCCGACGCCAAGTAGCCGGGGTCAGTCGTCGAGCTTGAGGGCCGAGATGAACACGTCGCCGGGCACCTCCACCCGGCCGATGCTCTTCATCTTCTTCTTGCCCTCTTTCTGCTTCTCGAGCAGCTTGCGCTTGCGGGTGATGTCGCCGCCGTAGCACTTCGCGAGCACGTCCTTGCGCTTCGCCTTCACGGTCTCGCGGGCGATGATCTTGCCGCCGATGGCCGCCTGGATGGGCACGTCGAACATCTGCCGCGGGATGAGCTCCTTCAGCTTCTCGCACATCCGGTTGCCGTACGAGAACGCCTTGTCGCGGTGCACGATGGTGCTGAACGCGTCGGCCGGGATGCCGTTGAGGAGCAGGTCGACCCGCACCAGGTTGCTGCGCTGGTAGCCACTGAGCTCGTAGTCGAGGCTGGCGTAGCCCTGGGTGCGACTCTTCATCTGGTCGAAGAAGTCGACCACCACCTCGGCGAGCGGGATCTGGTAGTGCAGCTCCACCCGCTCGGGCGACAGGTACTCGAGCTTGGTCATGTCGCCGCGACGGGTCTGGCACAGGTCCATCAGGGTGCCCGTGTAGTCCTTCGGCGTGATGATGCTCACCCGGAAGTACGGCTCCTCGATGTAGTCGATGCTCTGCGGGGCCGGCAGGTCGGCCGGGTTGTCGCACAGCTCGACGTCGCCGTTGGTCTTGTGCACCCGGTACTCCACGCTGGGCGCGGTGGCGATGAGGGCGAGGTTGAACTCTCGTTCGAGGCGTTCCTTCACGATCTCCATGTGCAGCAGGCCGAGGAAGCCGCAGCGGAACCCGAAGCCGAGTGCGCCGGACGACTCGGGTGAGTAGGTGATGCTCGCGTCGTTGAGCTTCAGCTTCTCGAGGCTCTCGCGCAGCAACTCGAAGTCGTCGCCGTCGATGGGGAACAAACCGCAGAACACCATCGGCTTCGGGTCGCGGTAGCCCTCGAGTGCGTCGGCAGCACCGTGATGGAACGTGGTGACGGTCTCACCGGATCGGGCCTGACCGACGTCCTTGATGCCGGCGATGAGGTACCCCACCTCACCCGGACCGAGCTGGGGCACCGGTGTGGGCCCAGGGTGACGGACGCCGATCTCGACGGCCTCCTGCTGGGTGGCCGCGTTCATGAACAGCAGCTTGTCGCCACTGTTGATGCGCCCGTTCATGACGCGGATGCTGCTCACCACGCCGCGGTACTGGTCGTACTGCGAGTCGAAGATGAGCGCCTGCAGCGGGGCGTCGGGATCGCCCTTCGGAGCAGGGATGCGCTCGATGACCGCGTCGAGCAGGTCGTCGACGCCGACGCCCGTCTTGGCCGACATGCGCAGGATCTCCTCGGCGGGGATGCCGAGCACCGTCTCGATCTCCATCGCGTAGCGATCGGGGTCGGCGGCCGGAAGGTCGATCTTGTTGAGCGCCGCCACGATCTCGAGGTCGTGCTCGAGCGCCAGGTAGCAGTTGGCCAGGGTCTGGGCCTCGATGCCCTGGGCCGCGTCGACCACCAGCACCACGCCCTCGCAGGCGGCGAGACTGCGGCTCACCTCGTAGCCGAAGTCGACGTGGCCAGGGGTGTCGATGAGGTGGAGCGTGTGCCCCTTCCAGCCGACGCGCACGTTCTGGGCCTTGATGGTGATGCCGCGCTCGCGCTCGAGGTCCATCGAGTCGAGATACTGGGCGCGCATGTCGCGGGCATCCACCGTCTTGGTGATTTCGAGGATGCGGTCGCTGAGGGTGCTCTTGCCGTGATCGATGTGAGCGATGATGGAGAAGTTGCGGATGCGTTCGAGGTCCATGGCGGTCGCCCAAGGTTACCGGGCAGGTTGGGGGCAGGGGCGGTGTCCTGTTAGCCTTGCCCAGCCTCATTCGTGAGCATTGTCGGTCGAACAGTCCAAGAGGATTTCCTGTGGCGAACATCAAGAGTCAGAAGAAGCGCATTCTCACGAACGCGAAGCGCGCCGAGCGCAACAAGGCCGTGAAGAGCGAGCTGAAGACCCGCGTGAAGACCGCGCAGAGCACCGCCGGCACCGAGCAGGGCGAGGAAGCACTGCGTCTGGCCGTCAAGCGCCTCGACATGGCGGCCGCCAAGGGTGTCATCCACCCCAACCAGGCCGCTCGCCGCAAGAGCCGCCTGATGAAGAAGCTCAACGCCGCCGGCTGAGCCGCAGCGACACCACGATCTGGAACGAGCCCGGGCCACACGGCCCGGGCTCGTTCGCGTTCCTGCCCCGAGACGCCGAACTGGTCGGCACTTCGTTCGGCCGGGCCCTGGTCGGGTGCTGACCAGTTCGGGTAGTTCGGGTGGAGTTCTGCCGATGACGTCGGTTCGTGGTGCCCAGTGTGGGTGTGCGAGACGACACCGACCTGATCGATGCCGCGAGACGGCATCACCGACTCCTGACCACGGTGATGGTCCGTGACCTCGGCGTGTCGGCCGAACGGTGGCGGCGTTTGCGCGACGCCGGCCTCTGGCTCGAGGTCGCTCCTCATCACTTCCGCCATGCCGCCACGCCGCTCACACTGGAGCTCCGAATTCGAGCGGGTCACGGCTGGCTCGGCGACGCCGGCAGCCTGTTCGCCGACACGGCGTTGGTCTGGTTGGGTGTCGACCTCCCCGCACCGGACGTGGCCGAGTTCGTGTCCCCACGGACGATGCGGTACGTCCCGCCCGGGATGCACGTCCACACGTCGAGGCGCTGGACGCCCGACGACGTCATCCTCCATCGCGGTGTCCGCACCTCGACGGCCACGCGGGCGGTCATCGATCTCGCGACCGTCGAGCACCGGGCAACGGCCATCGAGCACGCGATCGATGCTTCCATCCGCGCACGAAGAACGGCGCTGCCGTTGCTGCAGCGGCGGCTCTCGACCCTCGGCGGACGAGGCCGCACCGGCACCGCGCTGTTGAGGGAGATACTCCTCGACTCGGGCGGTGAGTCCCATCTCGAGCGCCGGTTCCTCCGGCTGATGCGCGAACACGGCCTCCCTCGACCTCATTGCCAGGTCGCACCGCCATCACGACCGGGTCGACGCATGCGCGTCGACTTCCTCTTCGGTCGCGTCGTGGTCGAGGTGTCGGGCAGCCTGGGGCACAGCAGCGATGCCGACCGCCGGCACGACGCGCATCGCCGCAACCAGTTGCAACAACAGGGCTACCTGGTGATGGAGTTCACCACCGTCGACGTCATCGATCACCCGGCCGTCGTCGTGGCGACCGTCCGCAAGGCACTCACGACGCACCCCGGAACAGCCTGAACCGGTCAGCGATTCGAAAGGACCGGTCCTGTTCCATTGCTGACCAGATCGGGGCGGCGTTCCTAGCGGCGGGTGCCGCCGAGGCGGCTGAGGCGGGCGACGAGGACCTCCATCACCAACTCCTCGGGCCACTCCTTGGCCCCGCGCAGATCGAGGTCGGCCTGGGCGAGGAGGGCGATGGCCCGCGTGGTGCCACCGCCACCGAGCCGGCGGTACTGGGTGAGCGCCTTCTTGGCCGGGAACCCGGGCTTGATGCCCATGGCCGCGGCGGCGGTGTTCTCGTCGTTCGCGCCGCTGCCGTCGAGCGCGAGCAGCTTGCCGTAGTGGCCGTGGAGGATGCTCATCACCTGCAGCGGGTGCCGCTCCCCCGCCCGCATCATGCGGTGCAGCAGTTGCAGCGCTCGGGTGGTGTCGCCGTTGTCGATGGCGTCGGTGAGATCCCACGGTGGCACCCCACCCGCGTCGCCGAGGAACGGCGACACGTCGGCCGGCCGCAGCGTGGTGCCCTTGCCGTAGGTGGCAGCGAGGGTCTCGAGGATGCCCTGCAAGCGGCCGGCGTCCTCCCCCAACCATCCGGTGAGCAGTTGCATGGCCGCGCCGTCGAGCTTGAGGCCCGATTGGCGTACCTGGTCGTCGAACCAGCCGGCACGTTCCTTGGCGCGTGACGGCGGGGCCGTCTCGATGGTGGTGCCGCCCGCCTTCTTCAACGCATCGGTGAGCGCCTTCGGCATCCGGCCGCCGCCGGCCACCAACACCAACTCGGTGGTGGGCAGCGGGTCGCCGAGGTAGGCCACGAGCGGTGCGACGTCGTCGGCGTTGAACCGGCCCACGCCACGGGCAACCACCACACGCCGTTCGGTGAGGAACGGCGGGGTCTGTGCGGAGTCGACCACGGCGCGCACCTCGAAGTCGTCGCTGTCGAAGTCGTCGACCATCAGCGTGCGATCGCCCTCGCCCACCAGTCGCTTGACGAGGTCGCCGATGGCGGTGAGGAGGAGCGACTCGTCGTCGCCGGTGATCAGGTACGCGGGCATGACCGTCTCAGAATGGCACAGACGACCACGACGACGCCCACTGCCGCCCAGGCCACCACCGCGGCCGCGCCTGATGGCTCGACGCCGGCCGCCACCGACGCCACCGTGGCCGTCCACCTGGTGCCGACGGTGGCCGGGAGCAACACCAGGGTGGCTGCCCACGACGGCAGGAACGAGGCGGTCAGCCCAGCCGGCAAGCCGTAGAGCATCACGAACCCTGCGACAGGAACTGCGGCCAGGTTCGCCGGCACCGACACCAGCGACACCCGCCCGAACACCATCAACGACGGGAGGAGCACCCCGAGCTGGGCACCCACCGTGATGCCGACGGCGGTGCGCAGCCAGGCCGGGCCGGGGAGTCGGGCGGCGATGGCAGGGCCGGCCGTACAGACACCTGCGGTCGCGCCCACTGACAGCCAGAATCCGACCGACCGGGCCAGCAGCGGGTCGAGCAGCACCAACCCGATGACAGCGAGCGCCACCAGGCGGATCGGTCGAGGTTGCCGGCCGAGGACGAACGCCGTCGCGGCAAGTGCCGCCATCGTGCCCGCTCGCAACACCGACGGCTCGAAGCGTGTGATCGACATGAACCACCCGATCAGCCCCACGGTGGCCGCCCAGCGCCACCACGGCCGCAGACGCCGCAGCAGCGGCAGTGCGGCGGCCAACACGTATGCGACGTTCTGGCCGGACACCGCGGTGAGATGGGAGAGGCCCGCTCGGCGGAACCGTTCGACCATCCACGGCGGCTGGCGGGTGTCGTCGCCGATGACCAACCCGGTGAACAGCGAGGCGGTCGGGTCGCCCATCACCGCCGCGCTGCGTTGCAGGGCGCCACGCACCCGATTGCCGGCCACCGCGAGCGGCGAGCCGGGCGACACGTCGGCCAGCACCTCGACACGGAAACGGCCGACAACGTGGCGCACGCGGGCGAAGCCACCCGGATCGGGTGCCGCCACCCGTTCGCCCACGACCCACACCAACTCCCCTGCCTGGCGCCGCGATGCGGTCCCGGCCGCGGCGCCATAGGCCCATGCGTCGAACCGCTCACCTTCGACCTCGAGGGTGAGACGCGTGCCACGACCGATACTGGCGGGGTCGGCGGTGACCTCGGCCCAGCCCCGGTACGGCCCCAGCGTTCGTGGCAGCGCCGACGCCCACGCGTGAGCACCGAGCATCGAGGCGACGACGGCCAGCATCAGACACACCGCACCGGCCCCAGGTCGACGCCCGGCGACTGCGACCACCACCGACACACCGAGCGCGGCCACCACGCCGATACGCGCGCCGAGCGCGACGACGACAGCCCACGCCACCACCCAACCGTCACCGAGGGGGTGCTCTGACCGGTCGGTGCGCAGGCCGTACGCTCGCCTCATGGAATCGCTCTCGATCGACGCACGCCCGGTGCCGCACGGCCCGCGCGCGTACCGGTCGAGGATCCGCGGCATCGGCCCGTTGCTGGCGTTGGCGCCGCCGGCGGCGATGGGCGCCGTCGCGTGGCTGCTGCTGCGCGGCAACGAGAGCACGTTGCGCGGCGTGACGGCCTTCCTGCTCGGTGTCCTGGCGGCGCCGGTGATGCTGCTGGCCGGGGTGCCGCTGGAGGGCAGCACCACGGTGTACGTCGTGTCGGTGGCGGGCAGCGCCGCACTGTGGTTGCTGATCGGCGTCGTGGCGTCACGTCGGGCCACCCGCACGCCGGTGGCGAGCTGGCGCGACTTCTGGCGCGAATACCTGTGGCTGGCAGGTGGCGTGTGGCTGGGCACGTTCGGTGCGCTGCTGGCGGCGAATCTGGTGCTCGGTCGCACCCTCGTGTGACGTTCACACCGTCACCAGATCCCTGATCGCCGCCAGCTTCGCCGGGCCGATGCCGCGCACGTCGGCCAGGTCGTCGACCGACGAGAACGGACCGTTGGTGTCGCGATGCGCCACGATGGCCGCCGCCGTGGCGGGCCCCACACCGGGCAGGTCGTCGAGCTGCTCGACAGTCGCCCGATTCAGATCGAGCGGGCCAGCAGGCGTCGAGGCGTCGGACGGCGAGGCCGCGGCAGGCACCACCTCGCCCTCCTTCGGAAGGTAGACACGCTCGCCGTCGACCAGCACGGCGGCGAGATTCACCGCATCGGACTGTGCATCGGCCACGGGGCCACCGGCCGCAGCCACGGCGTCGACCACACGGCTGCCGAACGGGAGCTCGTACACCCCTGGCGCGGCGACCGCACCGGCCACGTGCACCACCACCGTCGAGTCGGTGGTGTCGGTGACTGCACGAACCGTGGAGTCCACGCCCCCGGACGTCGCGGTGGTGGGTGTCGAGGCGAACGGGAGGCTCGACTCGGGTGATGGCGCCGGCGGCCGAACCAACCAGTACGCACCAGCGACCACCGCCAGCACCACCACAGCGCTGCCGACCACTCGCGTCGGGCCCACCCACTCCAGCCACTCCAGCGCGCGATCGCGCAGCGACGGGCGCGGCGCGGGACGCTCGGGAAGATGAGGCAGATCGTGCACGCGACCTCCCAGGGAGCACCACGTAACAACGCGGCGACGGTCAACCGGGGGAAGTCGAGGCCGAACCTATCGGCTCACGACGCGATGCGGTGCTCCGGCAACGCATCGGGCACTGCGGTCGCCAGGGAACGGCGAGCGACCCAATCGGCCTCCACCTCCATGGGGACGCGCTGCAGCGCGCCACGGTGTCCCTTGCGACGCAGTCGCCACGTGACGTAGCTGCCCACATAGCGCACGCCGAAGCCGAGTACCCCGAATCGGCGCCACTGTCGCACGTGGACCATCTCGTGACGCAGCAGGTACGGCGAGGTGCGACCGCGGCGCACGATGACCAGCGAGCCGAACGTGACGGCGTCGGCGCCCTTCGGCACCGGACCGCCCTCCCAGAGGCGGTACCCGTCGCACGACTCGATCGACATGCTCGCGACCCTACTCGCGCGCGTCACCACGATTGGGACCTTGGTCCCTACTGTCTCCCTGTGTGGTAGGGCACCATGCACACAGACATTGCGCATCGGTTCCCGTCCGATGTGCTCTCACCATACGAGGGGCACCTTCCCCCAACAGGTGCCCCTCGTTCGCGTCCGGGCACAGGGTGCGGGGCTATGCCTGCGGGAGCGTGGGCGGCGGGAGCGGGGACATCGGGTGCGGCGGAACGGTCGGGGGACGTCCGCTCTTCAATGAGAGCACGGAGCCAACGACGCCGAGTATGCCCCCGGCGATCACGAGGTACAGCCCTACGCCGACGCTGGCCCGAGCGAACTCCGACTCGACGGCGTCGACCATCTCCTGCACGTTGCCGTAGTCGACGAAACCGATCAGTGCAGCGATTGCAAGCAGCACTGCGCCAACGATGCCACCGGCCCGCCCCCGGACCAGCAACAACAGCACCCCGGCCACCAGACCGGCCACCAGCGTCAGCTTGCCGTCGCCCTCCATGCCGCCGACGCCAAGCGACCCGAACGCGCTGTCGACGGTGGCCCAGTCGAGGAACGAGCCGAGCACCACCATCACCGCGCCCACAAGCGCTACCAACCGTTTCGGATCGATTGTCATGGGGCGACAGTAGACGGTCGCCGTCCTCGGGCCGGGTACCTGGGCGGGGTGGTGTCCTGCTGGTTCAGTACCCCGGGTCGCTGGGCCAGTTGGGCTGGAACAGGTGCCACTGCTCGGGCGCGCGGCGGATGAGGAACTCGAGTTCGCGGGCCAGGTTCTGGGTGATGCGGGCGACGTCGTCGCGCAGGCCACCGGTGCGCTGCATCGACAGCGGCGGGCGAACGAGGGCGAAGTGACCGTTGTACTCGTCGGTGAAGTACACACCCACCGGCAGCACGGGGGCACCGACACGGAGGCCGAGCATCGCGGGGCCGGCGGGCAGCGTGGTGCGTTCGCCGAAGAACTCCACCTCGACGCCGTTGCGTTCGATGTCGCGATCGGACAGCAGGCACACGATCTGGTTCTCGCGCAGCGCCTTCGTGACGGCCGTGCCGGCGTTGGGGCCGGTGGGCACCACCGTCATCCCGAGCTCATGGCGAAGGTCGGCGAACCACTCGAACAGCTCGGGCGGTTCGAGCGCCTCCACCACGACGGTGAGCTTGTAGCCCTGGTCGGTCATCCACCGGCCGGCCCACTCCCAGCCGCCGAGGTGCGGAAGGGCGAAGATGCACCCCTTCCCCAGCTCGAGCGCATCGGTGATGTGGTGGAAGCCGTCGACGCTGAACGACCGGTCGACCACCCGCTTGCTGAGGCTCGGGAGACGGAAGCTCTCGACGTAGTAGCGGGCGTAGCTGTCGAACGCCTGCTGCACGGCCACACGCAGCGAGGCCCCACGCAGCGCCGGGTTGACGCGGCGGATGTGTCGTTCGACCATCGCCCGGCGCTCGGCATTGGCGAAGCTGGCGGTGAAACCCAGCGAGGTGGCGGCCGCGGATGCCAGCGGGCCCGGCATCAACCGCGCGGCGAGCGACCCCATCTTGTACGCGTTGACGGTGGCCGCATCGGTGACGCGGCGGCGCGGACTCGGCTCAGTCACGAGGGGTGCTGCGACCGGCGCGGGCGATGCGCGTGTGACGGCGCTCGGTGCGCACCACACGGCGCGTCTGCCGACGGCTGCGACGCATCTCGATCTTCGCTGCCGTGACCGGCGCGACCGCCGCCTGCTTCCACACCTTCGCGAAACGCTGCACCGCGGTGACGGCGGTGAGCACGAGCATGACCCACAGGATGGGGATGAGCAGCGACGGGAACAGCAGACCGAAGCCGAGCAGGATGATGCGCTCGGCGCGCTCCATGATGCCGCCCTTGGCATCGAGCCCGAGCGACTCGGCCTTGGCACGCATGTAGCTGATGACCGAGCTGAGCGCCATCACTGCGAACGGGAGCATGGCCATGTGGGCCGACTCCTCGGACGCGAAGTACCACGCGACGCCACCGAACAGCAGGGCGTCGGCGAACCGGTCGATGGTGGAGTCGAAGAACGCTCCGCGCTGGCTCGACGTGTTGGACGCCTTCGCCAGCGCGCCGTCGAGCAGGTCGGGCAGCGCAGCGAGCACCAACAGCAACAGGCCGATGCGCAACTCGCCTGCGCCGATGGCCACCGCCGCACCGCACGCCACGAGCAACCCCATGATGGTGAGGTGGTCGGGGCTGAGGCCGGTCTTGCGCAGACCGTTGCCGAGCGGCTTCACGGCCTTGTCGACCGGGGTGCGGAATTTGCCGTCGAACATCGGGTGTCAGGCTAGCCCGTGGGCGCCCCGGCAGCGGTTCAGACGTCCCACTCCTCGATCGGGTTGTCCTGCACCAGGTGTTCCTTCACCGAGCCGTCGACCGCGTCGACCAGCACCAGACCGCGTCGGCGCGGCGGCTCCTCGGCCGAGTACACGAGCACACGCCACGTGGGACGGCTGCGAAGGCCGCGCCACACCTGCTGGGCCGAGGCATGCCCGACGGGGAACCCGACGGCACCCTGTGCAGCCACGAGTGCCTGCTGCTCGTCGACCTTCATCCGCCAGCCCGACGTGAACGAGAACAGCGCGACGAGGCCGAGCAGGATGGCCGCCCAGAGGTAGCCGTCGTTGACGAGCGGTGAGTCCTTCTGCGTGGCCCAGAGCACGATGCACGTGACGGCCACCAGCGTGTAGAGGATGGCGGGCTTGCGGCGACGGCTGTTGTCGGGGAACTCGTAGGGCCCCACGTACCCGGCGGCGTTCAGGTCGTCGGGCAGTTCGTCGCGGATGTCGTCGTCGGGAAGGGCAGCGTCGCTCATGGCGTGCACAAGGCTACGCCGCGCCTCGGTGCTGTGACACGATGCAGCCATGAGCACCTTGCGCACCGATCGTGTGGCCTGCGGCGACGCGGGCGAGATGGACCTCCATGTGTGGAGCCCCGAGGGCACCCCGAAGGCCGCCGTGCTGTTGATCCAGGAGATCTTCGGCGTCGGGCCGTACATCCGCGCCGTCGCCGAACGGCTGGCCGATGCGGGCTACCTGGTGGGCGCGCCCGACGTGTTCTGGCGCTTCGCCCCGAACTGGGAGGCCGGGCACGACGAGGCCGGCCTGATGGGCAGCATGGAGAAGGTGCAGCAGCTCGACTTCCCCACGGCCGTCGGCGACTGCTGCGTGGCGCTCTCCCATCTCGCAGCGCAGCCCGGCATCGAGGCGGCGCCCGGTGTGCTCGGGTACTGCCTCGGCGGCACCTTGGCCTGGGCCGTGGCCGCCAACGCCGAGCCGTCGGTGTGCGTCAGCTACTACGGCTCGGGCGTGCCGTCGATGCTCGGCATGATCGACCAGGTGCACTGCCCCACCCTGTTCCACTTCGGCAACGCCGATGCGTACATCCCGAACGAGGGTGTCGACGCGGTCGGTGCCGCCATTGCCGGACGCGAGGGCTTCGTGCTCAACGTGGAGAACGCCGGGCACGCGTTCGACAACCACGAGAGCGAGATGTTCTGGAACGAGTCAGCGGCCAAGGCCGCCTGGGCCAAGACGATGGCGTTCCTGCAGCTGTACCTGCCCGCCTGAGCGGGCGTCAGTCGAACAGGCCCGGCGTCTGCGGCGTGCTGGGCACCGCCATGCCGAGGTGCTGGTAGGCCACCGGCATCGCGACGCGGCCACGGGGTGTGCGGGCGATCATGCCCTGCTGGATGAGGAACGGCTCGTACATGTCCTCCACCGTCTCGGGCTGCTCGCCCACGCTGATGGCCAACGTGCTGAGGCCCACCGGGCCGCCGTGGAACTGCTTGCAGATGGAGGTGAGGATGGCGCGGTCGACCTTGTCGAGGCCGAGCTCGTCGACGCCGAACACGCGCAGACCTTCACGCGCCGTGTCGTCGTTCACGGTGCCGTCGCCGCGCACCTCGGCGAAGTCGCGCACACGGCGCAGGAGACGGTTGGCGATGCGCGGCGTGCCCCGCGAGCGGCGGGCGATCTCCCACGCGCCGTCGCCCGAGATGGTGACCTTGAGGATGCCGGCCGCACGTCGGACGATGGCCTCGAGCTCGTCGTCGGCGTAGTAGTCGAGCCGGGCGACGAGGCCGAACCGGTCGCGCAGCGGGCCGGTGATCATGCCCGTACGAGTGGTGGCGCCGACGAGGGTGAACCGTGGCAGCGAGAGGCGGATGCTGGAGGCCGCCGGCCCCTTGCCGACCACGATGTCGAGCTGGAAGTCCTCCATGGCGGGATAGAGGATCTCCTCCACGGAGCGCGAGAGGCGGTGGATCTCGTCGATGAACAGCACGTCGCCGTCCTCGAGCTTGGTGAGGATGGCGGCGAGGTCGCCCGCTCGTTCGAGCGCCGGGCCCGACGTGATGTGCAGGTGCACGCCCATCTCGGCGGCCACGATGCCGGCCATGCTGGTCTTGCCGAGGCCCGGAGGACCGGCGAGCAAAAGGTGGTCGGCTGCCTGGCCGCGCAACTTGGCCGCCTCGAGCACGATGCCGAGGTGTTCCTTCAGCTCGCGCTGACCGACGAACTCGTCGAGCCGCTTCGGGCGCAGACCGACCTCGTCGGCCTCCTCGTGCTCGGTGACCGGTGCTGGGTCGAGGAACTCGTCACGCACGCTTGGCGCCCAACAGCTTCAGGGCGTCGCGCAGCAGCGTGGCCGCATCGGCCGACGACGGCAGGTCGCGCAACGCGTCGCGGATTTCCTCCTGGCCGTAGCCGAGCCCGGTGAGCGCTTCGCGCACGTCGCCGATGGCAGTGCTGCCACCACCGCCGACGCCGACGGGCAGCGGGTCGAGCATCGGCAGGTTGAGACGGTTGCGCAGCTCGACGAGCAGGCGTTCGGCGGTCTTCTTGCCCACCCCGGGCACCAGCGTGAGCGCGCCCTGGTCGCCGGTGGCGACGATGTCGACGAGCGCCGACGGCGAGTGCGTGCCGAGGATGGCGAGCGCGAGCGCGGGCCCGATGCCGTGGGTGTTGATGAGCACCTGGAACGTGGTGCGCTCGTCGCGCGACAGGAACCCGAACAGGGTCTGCGCGTCCTCGCGGATGTGATGGTGCACGTAGAGGAACGCCGACGACCCCGGCTCGAGCTCGGCGAGCGTGCGCGGGGTGACCGACACGAGATAGCCGACGCCACCCACCTCGAGCAGCGCGGTGGACTCGTCGGTGCGTTCGAGCACCGTGCCGCGCAGCGAGCCGATCATCGCGCCACCGCCGCCTGCACACGCCGGCGCATCGACGCGCCGGCGAGGTAGCACAGCGCGAGCGCGGCGGCGTCGGCCGCGTCGGCCGGCTTCGGCGGTGCCGACAGCCCCAGCCGGGCCTGCACCATGCGCTGCACCTGCGCCTTCTCGGCACCGCCCCACCCGGCGACGGAGTCCTTCACCTGGCTGGGCGTGAACTGCACCACGTCGCAGCCACGGGC
>Ga0172367_10002585_pt1 | contig 24633 bp, 9 predicted proteins | sample Lak10m_FD_114542 | JGI IMG/M metagenome (GOLD analysis project Ga0172367, IMG submission 114542) | Freshwater microbial communities from Kabuno Bay, South-Kivu, Congo - kab_022012_10m | ecosystem: Environmental > Aquatic > Freshwater > Lake | place: Democratic Republic of the Congo: South-Kivu...
ACAAGTTCATCTGGGGACATCTCGTTCTTCTTACGAACTAAGGACAGCGGAACATATAGCGGAGCAGACGTATTCATCATTATCTCTGGTATTGAAGCTTCTAGCTATACAAATAACGAAACTTGGACACTTACTGTTAAGACACCAACAACTTTTGAGGTAAGAGGTTCAAAAGCAGGAAAGTTATCGTCTGATGCAACCGTGGGTTCAACATATGTAAGTGACTTCATTACATTCAATCTTGATGCACCTCCACTTCCAACTGTCTTTACTGGAACATTAGCTGATAACATGTCATTTAGAGTTGTTTCTTCTTTTGAAGAACCTCGTTATGCTATTGCTGATACTGATGGTTTGCCAAAAACTGGAACAATTTACAATGATGTCAATCATCCAGGATGCTGGCTTACTCCCCCACAACTTATGATGAACCCTGAACTTGAAAACCGAACTGAAGTCTTATACGGAGATTTGGTCAATCATTTCACAAACATCATAAGCAATCAACCAGAGTTTCATGGAAGTTCATTTGGGTCTAACAACTATCGACTACTTATGGAGAATGCTAACCCTGGCTTTGGTGGCAAAATCAAATCACTCAATGGAGCTCATAACCTGTTCTTCTCGCTATTGAACCAACAGGATTTGACTGTACTTTCATTGCTGGACTTTGCAGAACTCCAATATGGTAATGCTCTAAACTCTATCACTGATTACATCTTGACTTCTTTACCTGAAGCATTAGGTTCTTCTGCAGACGGAAGTCTTGATAACATATTCAGTATGTATGAAGCGGATTATGCATTGAAAGGTTCAGCTATTGGAGCATTTGGTTCAACAACTTCTCCGATAGCTTATTGGCCAATTACTTTACCAATGATGGGAATGATGAATGCAGTTCAACCCATCCAGGTATATGACCTTGAACTTGATACCTTTGTGACTATTCATCATGATGGACATCAGTCTCCAGTATTCTCTGGAGATACATCACTTACTCATAATCTTGCATTAGCTGAAGTATTACGTTATGATGGAACTATTACACGAGGAACGGTATCAGTAACAACTCCAACCCAACCTTATAGAGGTCAGTTGTGGTATAATGGAACAGAACTTAAGTATCTTTCGGTTGATTACGAAGGAGAAGTTGCTCCTGATGTATCAGGATTATTGAACCCTAATGGTAAGTCATGGTATAACCGTGTTGCTAACGAGCTTCGACTTTACAATGCAACGACTTTAGTCTGGGATAGTGCATCGTTAGCTCTATTGAACTGGGTACCTATTGACATTACATCAACTATCAATGCACTTGTTCTAAAAGCAGAACAAAAGTTGTATGATGCATCAACATTAGGTTCTTCAACTAATACTCTTAGATGGGATATAAGTAACCCAGCTTATCAAGACCCTTACAATTTGCAATACGAACTTGCTAAGTTTGCTATTCAAAATTCGTATGACCCATTAGGTTCAGTCTATAACATCAATGACCCATTTACATGGAACTATCATCTTGCTGACTTTACTTCATTTGGATTATCAGGTTCTTATGCAAGGTGGCATAAGCTATATGCTGCTTATTTCAATCAAGCATTATCTCATCATCCAATCGATTTTAGCAGACCTGACCTTACTCCATGGAGGTTCTTTGCAGGTCTTGACACATATGATGATGCAGTTGCACTTCAGCCTTCAGTTATTCCTGGTAAATGGCAATATGAGTCGGATTATCCACTTTCCTTGTTGGCCCAAGGTACATTCAAACAGAATGTAACTATTGTCTCAACTTCAAACATTGACTTATTGAGCATAGTTCCACCTCTTACTATTTCGACTATAGACTTGACAAACGGTGATACAGTACTTCTAACAGGTCAAACAAATCCAGCTGAAAATGGTCTTTATGGTTGGAATGGCTTGACATTATCTCGTGTTGTTGGATATGATGTTTCTTCTGCTATTAGCTTGTATGATTACTTCATTGTTGAAAAAGGGCTTTATGCTAATTCTTTCTGGTTAGTAACGTCAGTTCCAACAACAGTGGGAGTTGATGTTTTTGGTATTTCACAAAGTCGTTTATGGAAATCAACATTATGGACAGACATTCAAGCATTATATCCGGGTATCAAACTATGTGTCAATCCATACACTGATACTTTTTTGCCACCTTATGTTTCTCCATCATTAGTTGCAAGTAATCAAGCTCTATTGACAACAGAACCTTTAGGTGTTCGTGATGCATATATGTTTGGTGATGAAGGCCCAGTTGAACTTATTTGGAGACACTCAATTGCTTTTGCTTATTCTCAAGCACGTTCAAGTTACAAAATCAATCCTATAAAGTTTCTTGAAACTAATTGGGGTTTTCAAACTTTTACATCTAATGAGCTTATTCTTGACAGAATGACAGGAGGAAAGTTTCTTTCGCATTATGACTTTTCGTTACACGGAGAACCCGTTCATCAATCGTTATTAGAAACTTCTATATCTCCGGAGATTTCATTTAGCAACATTTTAGTTGGAGGTTCAAGAAGCTTTACTCTTGAAGTAGTGTATCAACAACTTGATGAGCAACTTATTCTTGCAACTGAGGATGAAGTAGTTGTTCTTTTACATAATGGAACTTCTTTTACTAACGGAGCAGATATTGCATTTGACTATGAAGTAAAGGAGCATGGAAGACCTCTTATCATTGGTGACAAGTTTGAGATAACCCTAACTAATGGTGGCCCAGGAACTTCAAACTTTATCCCTGCAACTCATGTGACATATAAGGGGTTGAACCAACTTTACACTCAGTTCTTAGCATATAATGCAATGGATTCGTCAGTTTCTAAGAATGTTCAGTTGTTTAGAAAGTGGAAAACTCAATTAGCTTATCGTTCAGGAACTTTGATTGAAGAAGGAAATTTTCGTCTTTCAAATGATGCATATAGAAACATTCCTAATACCTCATATCGTCTATTCATGAATAAGAGTTCTTTAGCCAAGAACTTATGGCTTCAAGCAATTCGTGTTCAGTTACTTGAAATTGGTTTAGATAAAGTTTGGTTAGGAAAAGATAGTAATGGAACTGATATCTATAAACCGGGAACTAATCAAGGTTCTAATTGGAAATTTAGATTAGAGAACTATTTCTCTCGTCATCCACAAATAGATACTTATACCATAGATACTAATGGAACATTCGAAACTTTCAATGCTTTTTCTAAAGAACATTCAACTGATGAATGGAGAAACTATTTAGATATTACGGGAATAGTTTCAATCAATTTACCTATCATTATAACGGGTATTCAAAACGTAGTCAATTTCTTACATGCTTATGCAATGTATGTTGAAGACCAAGGTTTTGCTTTTGGACAGGGTGATAATCCAGCCCAAGACCCAATATCAGGACGTCTTGAGAATTGGCAATTTGAAATAGAACGTTTCATTGACAATGTGTATAAAGGGACTTCTCCAGGTAAAGGTTTTTCGGTCAATCCATTCTTAGAGAAGTTTTGGCTCATGACCCCAACTGGACTGCCAGCATCATTTGTTCAACGTCGTTTTGATGATATCCTAACTTCTCAGTTTATCTATGACGTAACCGGAGATATCATTCAAGCTCATGGTTCAACGGTTATTCGTTTTGACGACCATACCGAAATCAAGGGCGATGTTCCAATGTTTGGCTGTCATATTACTCTTGACGAATATGAACACTTGATAGTATTTGAAAACTACATCACAACAACTCCATTTCCATCCGGTCTTTTCTTTGACCCATTCTTGAATGTATCAATTGAGAAACTATTGATTGATGCTAAGGCTAGAAGAAACCATAAGTTTAGACCTACGTTTGGTGGCTTCTTCTTGAATTCGCAACATGAGTTCAAAAAGAACATAGCCGGAAGTATTGATGATGTTGCTGACTATTACAATACGAATAGAGTGTATGATAATGATGATACTACTAAACATGCTCTTTCATTGTTAGGCTTTAGTAAGAAAGGATACTTTGACTTACTGAGAACTAATGAACGTTCAGAGTTCAACTTTTGGAGGTCAATGATAAATGCAAAAGGAACACAGTATAGCATTGATGCATTCTTGAACTCTATCAAGTTTGAACATGCGAAACTTGATGAGTTTTGGGCTTACAAAGTTGCAGAATATGGAGATGCAAGAACTCCTACATATCCTGAGCTAAAACTTCAGGCAAATGATTGCACTCTAAAACATACTCGTCTTTTCTTTGAAGATACTTCAAGTTTAGTAGAAGCACCATCTACATACATATCAATCCTACCAACTGATGAGAATAGATGGTATTCAATGAGTGACTTGAATACTTCACTTAAGTTTGAACCGGAAGTAAGAACTCATACTCTTATAGTCACTAATGTTGATACTATGATTGAACTACCTAAAGCTGATGCTTATGTGGTTATTAGCAAACCGTCACCAGTTGCTAGTGTTGTCTTTCATACTCAATCAGTCGTATCATGTGACACTGCTGGCATATATGAGTTCCAATTGCTTGTTCCTGCTAAACCTAAGTTCTCACCAATCAAACTATTTGACTATGTTGACAGAGCGTTGATTGAAGACATCACGACTTGGCATCCAGCATTTGACAATCATACTGCTATTGCAATGGAAGTCATCAATGTAGTCTCTAAGAAAGACCCTGCTTTCTACAACTATTCAACGCTAACCGTCAAGAACCCTAACTATGACCCACAGAAGTCATGGGGTGATAGAGAAGTGGGTAGAACATGGTGGGACCAAACCTTACTTGAGTATGTTCCTTATTATGACAAAGTCATCTTTCCAACTTTTGAAGAACGTCTTGGACGTTGGGGAAGTATGGCAGAGTATTCATCAATCAACTTGTATGAATGGGTCAAGTCGTCAATTCCTCCTAGCGAATATGATACTCGTTCTGCTATTGACCAGTTATCAGCAGATGTTGCTCTTGAAGATAAGAAGACAGGTAAAGCCGCTCGTAAGCAATCGTACAAAAGAACGAGAACTTGGGAAGCAAGACCTATTGCATGGTCATATGTTCCAACTCCACCTGAGACCCAAGATGTTCAACTGTTTCAAGCAGGTACAACCCGTTTGACTGTTCAACTGTTTCAAGCAGGTACAACCCGTTTGACATTGAACTCAACAGGGGTAGGTGACGGATATGTACATTTAGAGAAAGGTCGTTTTGCTCAATATGGGTTAGTTCCAGGTATGCACTTTAGCGGGTTCTTAGGAGGCAAACCTTATGGAGAAGCAATTCTTACTGGGCCAATTCGCTTTACACTTAGCAACGGGTATCATTCTGGAGATATGCATGTAAGTAGTGGAGATGGAACTTTCTTTGACCTTATTCAATTTGTCTGGTCAGATAACAAGAACTACATTGGAGCAGCTATAGGTAACATTGACTTTGAATGGTCTCAAGTTGGTTCTACTTACTTTATACGTGCTATTGAACGAGCTTCAGGTATTTCAGTTACTCAACCTCTATATGACTTTAGTGGCCAAATAGGTGGAGCATATGAGATAGACTTTATCCAACTTGGCATCAAAATGATTGCTGTTAGCGCAGTGACTACTATGACAAGTGCTGAAATCAGTATTGCATTACAAGAGGTTTTGTCACCTGATGTTGGATTGTTCAACCTTGAAATCAAAGAGTATTCTCCAATTCAAGTCTTGATACCATTTCCTAACAACATACTTGACAATGTCTTGCCTATTACTTTACCAGTATCATATGACAATTCGTTGACGGTATCAGGTATCAATGTCTTTAGTAATGTCACTTTTGTGAAGGGTTCTTCTGCTTCAATTGGAGCTTATTCAGTAAGCGGGGAACTTGATACGTTAGATGATACTTATTACTTGTATCTGATGAAAGATGGCATTCGTATCAGTTCGTTAGCAATTGATACCTTGACATCAACTGCATTAGCAATTCAACCTTTGACTGAAACCTTTACATTCAACTTTGCTGGAAGTCACTTGTCAATTGAAGTAGAAGTTCATCCTTCTTATCTATCAAGTGGGATAGAAGCATCAGATGTCATAGATGAACTTGGTGCGATTGGTGCATCGGTTGTTGTTGGGTATGATGCTTCTACTGGGTCTGTTGGCCTCGAGAGTAGCACTTCTACGATACTTGATGAATACGGCTGGATAGGTTATAATGTACCTACTCAGGAAACACTTGATGCTGACTTGAAGTATCCTCATAATAGTTGGACACCTGTGTATGGTGACTATGACACGGTTCCATCAGTTCGTTCAGTGATTGATGAAATTGTAGCATATGAACAGAAACCATTGACACTGAATGATGGGACGATTGTTGAAAAGTTCAATCCGCTTTGGGGAGACTGGGTATTGCTTGAGCAGGAGATTGTTCGTAAGTTTGGAAGTAATGCAACAATAGACCTTCAGTTTAGTGGCAATAAGATTGCTGATAACACCTTACGTCTTTATGTGAATGGTATCAGCCAGCCTAAAAGCTTGTATTCAATCACAAATGCATTAGTCTCAACAACTCAAGTCATTCCAAACGGACATGAAGTTGTAGGGATTGTAGCAGCATATGAACCAACTTCTGAAGAGCTTTCATTTGACCCTGATGTACTTGACGACCCAAGCATTCAAACTCAGTATAAGTCTGACTATCAATATGTAGTAAGACCGACACGAGATAGTGCTGGGAACATTACGGGCAATACTTACTACTTCTGGGTCAAAGATAAGACTGTTCCTGTAGGTAATAAGCAATTGAGTTCTCAACAATCCGCTCAATTACTACGTGAAGGGCCATCAACTTATTTGACATTCCAAGAACTTATTGATAACGTTTATCGTGGAATTACTGTAAGTGGTTTGAATATGTTAGTCAATAAGGATAATACTTACAAGCTTCGTTTTACTCGTGACTTTAGCTTACGCGATAATCCTCAAGACCTTGACTTGAAGAATACCCATACTGAATGGACACTCATTAGACCTCAACAGGATATGAAGATACCTCTTACATTATGGAATAAGTTAGTAGACTCAGCAGCAGGACAAAACATAGCAGGTCAAATACTTCCAGCTCTGAATAAAGTCTTATATGATGAAAGACATGGAACAAGAACTCGTTATGGTTTTAGAGATGACCAAGTATTAGCTGAACGTTCATTAGTCATTGCTTCGCTAACTAATAGCATTATCAATCCTAAAACTTCAGTTTATCTAAATGGGATAAATACTACTGCAACTATCAACGGGTTGGATATGTCTCAATCATCAACATGGTTTGTTACACCTGCTTCTACCCGTCAAGTTTTAGACTATATCTGGAGACATGCTTTGCCACAACATATCAACGAATTGTTCTTTGAGGTGCTGAATGATGCACTTGCTAACAACTATGAGTTTACTGACATCTTCAAAACTTCAAGACTGTCAGTTCATAGCATTATCACTGTCACTCCCGAAACTATCGTAAATAACGCAGATGTCTATTTCTAACAAATCACAGTATGTTCAGGGTTTAGTCGATTACATTCTTGATACTAAACCTTATCACTGCAAAATTAGCGAAATCATAGAACAATATGACTTTTATGATAGTATCAATGTCAATGTTACTGATAGCTTGTTTCTTGACATTGAACTAAGTTCAGTATGGGAAAAGTCATATTTCAATGATGGACAACGTAGAAGGTTTTTGACACCTTCATACAACTTGCCAAGATACTTACTTGAGTCTAATCAACATTACTATGATAGCACTCTTAGTACTATCTCTAACTTTGGAAAGGCCAACTATCTTCTAACAAGTTACGGGATTGACAATGCTTATCAACTACGAGCATCAAGAGGTATTGAAAGTGTTATAGTCAATGGAACTGAAAGTTTAGCAGAAGGACTTGACTACTATGTAAGTAAAGGAATGTTGTCAGTTCAATTGAATGAAGCATCATCAACAGTTCGTAAGTGGGAAGAACCTCATCGTAGCGTTCAAGCTTTACCTAAGCAAACGTGGGAAGGTTCGTTACTTGTTCAAAAAGACCCGCTCAATCCAATCAACATATCAAACATCTACTTCAAGGATGAACCTCCGGTATTTGATAGATGGACTATTGAACGAAATACCGTTTCAACACACGATTTCAACACTTCATCAAATGTCTGGGTTGTTCAACATAACTTGAATAGTACGAATGTTATGTGGCAAGCATACATTGAAACGGGTATTCCTGGAGTATATGAAGCAGTTCTTGCTATGCAAGTTGTTGTAATTGATGCTAATTCAATTCAGATTACTTTTGGAGCTCCACATACTGGTAAAGTAGTTGTCTATGAAACTATTCCTGATCAAGTCTTTGAACAAAATACTCCTTCTACTATTTGGACCATTACTCACAACTATAACCAGTGGAATATCTTTGCTCAACCACTAATTGAGATTGCTCCTTCTACATATGAGTATCTTATCCCAGTAGAAACTAAGGTTCTTGATGCAAATACAGTTGAACTCCACTTTAGTATGCCGCAAGTAGGTAAGGTCTTCTTACCAGACTTACCATTTGGCTTTACTCAATCAACTCCAGCAACTACTTGGGCAATACCTGGAAACTTTAGCGGAACCAACCTTTCATTCTTTGCAATCTATGTTGATGATGGATTAGGTTCATATGTTCAAGACTATTCACCAGACATATTCATTTCGCCAGTGTCAATGACACTAACATTCCCTTCTTCTGCTAAAAGTGGATATGTTGCTTATGGCTATAACTCTTTTAGAGTAAGAAGTGATCTTCATGGGTTCTTGGGGCATGCCTCCTTTATCACAACAGGTTCAGTCACTGTCACTCCGACAATTGAACAACAAGACTTCTACATTGCTCATGACCCATCGTCAGTGTTAGTCAATGGTCTTAGCACAGGCTTTACTTCAGTCACACCAGGTCATATTCGTCTTGACGAACCGGTTCATGATGACTTAACCCCAATCGTCTTTAGTCATGTTATTGATAGGTTTGAGAACGAGCATATTGCTTTTGACATTGTAAGCGGGTCTGGGGATGAAGCATACATTGAACTACGTAGAGAAGGCTTCGCTATTCATCCAAATGCACCTGAGGAAATCTGGACACTTATCAAAGTCAATCCGATATCATATCGCCAGTTGGTTCATGAATATGTTGGGTTACCACTTGTTCAAGTTCGAGCATTGAAGGATATTCCTATTCCCCTTGACCCAAACGGATTTGACATTACATTACCACAGTTTGATTACCTACGTCATCGTTACAAGATAGAACTTGTATCATTACCAAGTACTTATCTGCTTACTGACTTAGCAACTCATCAGACTTATAGCGGAAGTGGTTCAACATTTATCATCAACAACGGATCTGATGACTTATTTGAGATTACTATCGGAACAACCATTAGGCAACTTCATGTTGGAGACTTTGCATACTTTGCATTTGGATATGACACAGATGACTACAGCTCTCCAATCTACAACCCGTTTGACAATGGCTTGACTAATGTTCCTTACTTTGGAACAATCACTGAACTTCATCCAGGTCGTGAAACTCTCAAGTTGTTACCTCTTGGACAAGCATACTCTAAAGCAGTCACAGAAGTCATACGGCTTACATTCAGTGCTTCCGAAAAGTGCTTCTATGTTGAAGGTTCAGTAACAGGAGAACATCCTAACGCATTCCTTGGACACGAGTATGACAATGGTCTAGTAAGGTTTCGACTTGTCAGTTCATCAGAAGTCTTTGACATTACGAAGATGGTTGAAGACCCTCGTAACTATATGCTTGGTTACACTGACAGAAGTATAGCAGCTCTTGACCTACTTGATGGAGATACATTCCACTTTGAGATACTCTCTGAAAGACCTAACTACTTAGTGCATGGATCAATCACTGGCTACACTAAACCTGCAATTGTTGGTCAATACTACTGGAATGGAAAGATAGGCTTCCAACTCGACTTACCAAAGTATCAGGTTCATCGCGGGAATACTCTCATTGAAAATGCTCTTACTGGTGCTGGAACTATTGCACTCACTGAAGGGAACATTACATTCAATGCACCTCCAAGACTTGATGCAGATGACGAACGATTAGACCTAAAGTTCCATACTGAGATTGTCGATTGTCAGCTTGTCGATCCTTATGACCAGTTCTTAGTCTATTCAAGTTCAAGAGGACAACTCCAGTCTGCAGTCATTGATGAGCCTTATGAAGTGGTTTTTGCTGAATGTGCTGAACGTGGAGCTGAAAGAAGCAACATGTTCAACTTTACGATTGAACCTTCTACATCTTGGGCAACAGGAACTGAGTTCTCCATCAGCATTGTTGCTAACCAGTTCAAGATGTGTCATTCACAAGATGTCTTATTACTTCCATATCAGACAGGACCGCTCAATACACTTCGTGTCAATACTTATCGTGAAGATAACTTGACACTTGAACTTAGAACTAATCATCCAGAACTTGGAAGCTATTCTGAATTGATACCTACTTATCTTGTTGCATCGGATGATTACAATGTTGGGAAAGGATATGACGGGCATATCTTGAGACTTGGATATGACGTTCATGGACATACACTAACTCCACTGAACTATACAAGCCCAGCAACAACTCTTATCCAGGGTGGGCAAGTCATCTTCAATAGCTTCAATGAAGTCAATGTCGATCCACTTGGTGATGGACCTTATGATGCTATCTTTGAGTTTGAACCTTATGACGAGACAGGATATGGAACTGCTAACGATGGAATGTATCCTAACAAGCCACATAAGCAATCGCCTAACATTCCAGACAGAGCATACATCTATGATGTATTCCTGTCTAATGTTGCCTATCAATCAGAAGAAAAGCATAACAAAGTTGGAACTATTACATGGATGGCTGACCCAGTTGATAATGTCTTTAGACAAGTACTCGATGTCACTACACACTTTGCTTCTAACTACTTGAAGCTAAACACTGAACTTACTATTCGTGTTGAACAAGCCGACGAATATAACGACTTAGTTCGAGTGAAAATGTATGAGCAACTTGAGTTTCTTGACATTGAAGTAGAGTCTATCAATGTCAATCTTCCAGACACTGGAATTCCAGGAGTTGATGACGGAGATAACTGGGCAGATACTAAGTTTGACGATTTCTCACTTGATGCAAGGTCTGATTACGAAATACTTGCTTATCATGGATACGATATGTATGGGTATGACATGGTTGATTTTGCAATCAATCTTGATACTGGTCTTCCATACTTATTAGGTGGATATGAAGAAGATTTACCAGACCCGTCTAACATTAGGGTATTAGATGTCTTATTACAGCTTCATGATACTTATACTGAAACTTTATTTGAGCATCCTGTTGCAGAGTTATTACTTCAATTAGAAAATGCAACGAATGTCATTGAGCTTTATACTAATGCACCATCAGTTCCAGGACCAGGTAATAGAGGATACTTGCTACAAGAAGGATTAGACTATACAACATCTGGAGTTCTTGGACAGCCTTCTTATAAAGCAATTACTATACATAGACCTCAACCACTTCAATTAGTATCTTACTAAATAGAACAAACACTTTCATTACACGGAGTTATACATATTATGCAAACACAAGATAGAGCTGCTGTAAAGTTTGCTTCACAAGTTATCATTGAGGATGTCAATACCGGTGAAGTCTTTTTAGATGATTGCAATGCTGTTCACCCAGAGAACATGGCATACATTATTGCAAGAGGTTTGGCAAATCAGAACAAAAGTCACATTTGGAAAGTAGCAGTTGGAAACGGTGGTAGCTATGTTGATACCACTGGTGCATTGCACTTCAATATCCCTAATACGATAGGAATAAATGCAGAACTTTACAATGAAACATATTCTGAATATGCAGATGCAGTTGGCAATTCAGTTACTGCTATGGCTTCAACTACTGATGTCACTTCTTTAGTAGAAGTCATCTTTACAATTGCACCCGATGAACCGGGTAGTGGTCAATGGCTTACTGATGCTGATGGAGCGGGCAATATCAATGAACCGGGTGGGTATGCATTTGAGTTTGACGAGCTTGGACTATTCGCAGAAAGTGATGATATCAATCAGCCATATCTCCTTACACATATCGTCTTTCATCCTATTGCAAAAACTCAAAATCGCAACCTAAGACTTCGATATACATTGACAATTAGTGTTTCGTAGAAGCATATTTTAGATAAATACTTGTATCATTACAACACACTTGATACAGGTATTTATCATTATGGAACTAACTTTTAGACATGGCATTATACGTCATCAAATCGACACATCTGGCACTGCAACCTTCTTACGTAAGTCTGGTTCTAATGACGAATTCATTGACTTAGTATGTGATGAAGATAGTATTCTCTTTACTATTGCTCATGGAGTTAGTGCAAACTACTTAGTCACAGAACCAAGAACTATAACACATGCTTGGGGTCCGATGTCAGCTCATGGCGAAACTCAGTATCTTTACTGGGACATCTCGCTTCTCAATGCAACTTTATCCCGCGGCTTCACTTCAGTTTCACCTTATACCGGTCCAAATGAACCGACTTCTCCGCAAATTGACTTACATTGGTATGATACGAACATCAATCAAATGAAAGTTTGGAGTGGAATGAAGTGGATACCAAAGCTTCGTCTATTTGCCGGGATATACTCAAATAACGCAATAGTCATCCCGTCACCTCGTGGTTCTCAAGCTGGTATGACTGTTCCATGTAAAGCAGGTAGCATCATTCTAGGGAACTCAGCCCAACCTGTTCATGATAGTGATGGAACATTCCTTACATCAGAAAGTAACCTGATTGCTTCACATACATCTGGCGAAAATCTCAAGATTGAAGCAATACAACTTTTTGGCGAAGCTATTGAGTACATTCCAGCTTTCTACTTCGTCACATATGAAACTCCGGGTAAAGTCAAACTTGCATCAAGTAATCGTCCTGAAGAGGTCATCAATGGTATCATGACCAATGAATACTTCCCTGGTCAAGTTGGGAATATCATCGCTAATGGACTTGTTCGAAATGACCAATGGGATTTCCTTCCAGCTCAAGTCAATGCACTTCTTTACATTACTGCAGGTGGAGAGCTAACACTTACTGAACCCGCACTTCAAGATAAGTATGTAGTAGGTTATGTCTATGACAAGACGTCAATCTTTGTCGATATCCAATGGAGAGGTGGTATTGGTCAGATACAAACTGTTGTAGGTATCACATTAGACGGCGATGTAACAGGTTCAGGGTTATCATCATCTGCAATCAACACTACTCTTTCAAACTCAGGTGTGACAGCAGGCACATATAACACGTTGACGGTAGATGCAAAAGGTCGTGCAATCGTTGGAGCTAATGAACCTTACTTATTGACTAATGAAGTCATCACACTTAGCGGAGATGCAACAGGAAGTGGTTCTACTTCAATTCCTGTCACACTTGCAACAGTGACGACAGCAGGTACTTACAACTCAGTCACTGTAGATGCAAAAGGTCGTGTCATTAGCGGTTCATTTGTTCCCGCTCAGAACGTAGCACCACTTCTTGTCGATTTTGTCAATGGAGCTTCTCTTGACATTACGGGTTGGAACACTAAGCTATTGAACTTCAGCTCTGACTTCTTAGGTATCAATTACGGACTTGGAACTCTTGCTAATCCTGGTGATGTCGTATTAGAACTACGTAACACTGGAGTAACTCCTGGCAACTATAACCGTGTCACTGTAGATGCAAAAGGTCGTGTCACATCTGCAACTTTTGATGTCATTGACCTTTCATCAACATTGACAGGAGATGTTACAGGTAGTGGCTCTACAACTATTGCTACAACATTGAGTGACACAGGAGTAACTCCTGGCACATACAACACAGTTGATGTTGATAGTAAAGGTCGAGTAACATCTGCGTCTAATACTCCTTACTTGACATCAGTAACACTGACAGGAGTAGTAACCGGAACCGGTTCAAATGTCATCAATACTTCACTAACTCCAACAGGAGTAACTCCTGGTACTTGGAACAACTTTACTGTCAATGCAGAAGGTCGATTAGTTGGAGCTACAAATGAAGATTATGGTTTCGATACTACTTTGACTGGAGATGTTCTTGCAAGTGGTCGTGGTATCATAAGCACTTCGTTAAGTAACACCGGTGTTGTTGCAGGTACTTATAACTCAGTCACAGTAGATGCAAAAGGTCGTGTGATAGCTGCAACAATTGAACCAACTTCTTCAGCAGTCACCTTGACTGGAGATGTGACAGGAACAGGCACAGGAACGGTCGCAACAACTCTTGCTAACACTGGTGTAACTCCTGGTACTTACAATTCAGTCACTGTAGATGCAAAAGGTCGTGTGACAGCGGCTTCCGTCAATCCTGACCTTGTCGGGGCTCAGTATCTTCCTGACTTGTTAGACGTATCAGTAACAGCTCCTTCGACAAATCAATCACTACTTTGGACTGGAGCTGAATGGCAAAATGATACATTAGACAGAATAGTCAGTAATGACAGTTCAATCATCGTCAATGATAGTGTGCCTAACATTGTTCAACGCTTGAACAATGAAGCACTTATTACGACAACATCTTCTATTACATCGATTGGTAAAAGTACTCCTCCTGAGTTTTGGTATGCTCTATTTGATGCTGGAACCATCATGCAATCTAATGTTGAGTTTCATTCTACTTCAATTGATGCTGATAGTGCTGGTAATATGGTTGTTGGCGGATATGCTAAGAATGTCAATGCCGGTGCTTCTATTACCAATAAAGCTTTTGTTGTAAAGTATGATACTCTTGGAACTATCTTATGGCAAATAGGATTACAAGGAGAAGCTACTCAATCAAGTCCGACATCTACACCTACCGTCTTAGAAGCATTAGTCGTAGATACATCTGACAATTCAATCTATGTAGGTCTTACAAGTGATGCAGTCAGTTCAATAGTCAAACTTGATAGTACAGGTAACATAGTTTGGCAAATCAAGTTTGATACTTTCTATGGTTCAATTTCAGATATCATAGTAAGAGCTTCAGACAACAGCATCTTTGCATCAGGATATCAAGACTCTAATGGACGTGGTTATATTGCAAAAATCAATATGACATCTGGAGCATTAGATTACTTCTACGAACTTCAAAGATTTAGAACTTATGCACTTGAACTTAGTTCAACTGGAAACGAATTGTTTGTTGGTGGTGATTTGTTTGATAATCCGTTAGATGACAACTTTGCAAATATCTTCAAATTCAATGTCACTGGAAATAGCTTTACATTTGTATCTAATGTCACGGCCAATCTTACTAATGGTAAAAGATATGTTGAACTAAAAAGGTCAGGAACTTCAATTTATGCATTGGGTTCTCAACCTGCTTCTTCTGGCTCAATGGGTGATTACTCAATCATCAAATACAATGAAGCTACATTAGCAGTTCAATCAAGTCAGCAATTTTATGATGCATTCTTTGTAAGATTTGTGAATGCTGTTGGACTATCAATAGACACAAGTGGTAATGTTTATGTCTTGGGGTATGAAGGTAATACAACACCATCATCAAACAACCAGCTATCATTAGTGAAGTTCAATTCTTCTACTTTAGCAATTGAATGGCAAAAAACTTTTGGAAATCCATCATTTGGTGATAGACATTATAATCTAAACGGGATTATAGCAAAAGGAAATGCAGTGTATGTCACAGGAAGTACTTTTGATACATATGCTTCATCAGGTTTGATACTTAAGTATCCACAAGATGGATCAATCAATGGAACATTTGGAACTCATGTCATTGCAAATGATAGCAAATTTGGTGGAACCCCACCTCATACTATTCAGTCTATTGTCCCATCCGCGATTACTTTATTGACCCCAAGTACTACATCATCAGTAGTTTCATTAGCTCAATCAAATGTTTCACATCTTTCATTCATAAGTATTGGAAGCGGTGTTGATTATTCTGTGAATATCATTGGCCAACTTCAACTAAGTGGAAATGCTGGAACATCAGGTCAAGTACTTTCTTCAAACGGTTCAAGTGGTTTGCCAACATGGAATACTCTTTCAATTCCTTCAACACTTAACAGTTTGTCAGATGTCACAATCGGGAATACGTATCCGCTAATGGCATCAGATGTTTTGACATATCACTTGGGCGAATGGAAAAATGCACAGCTCCCAATAGCAACCAGTATGACAACAGGTGTTGTCAAGATTGGTTCTGGACTTTCAGTTGACGGAAGTGGATTACTAACAGCAACTGGTGGAGCCGGAGCAACAACATTAGATGGATTGACAGATGTTGTTATTACTTCTCCTTCGACTGGACAGTTATTACAATATAATGGAACTGAATGGTCTAATACTAATAATGGTGGAATTACTCTTTCACAATATAGTACTGATGCTGCTTTTGCTGCTATTATATCTAGAAAAGCAAGAGGAACATCTTCAACTCCTACATCAATTTTAGCAAATGATAGAATTTTTGGATTATATGCTAATGGGTATCATTCAGGAGGTTCGTTTTCTCCAAACTCTGGTGCTATTCAAATCATAGCAAATGAAAATTATACATCTACCGCTCAAGGTACTTATATTACATTTGAAACAACTAAAAACATTACTACATCAAGATTAGAACAAATCAGAATTACGGACCAAGGTCATTTACAATTTTCACAACCTGGACAAAAAATTATTGGTGATTTTACTAATACCACACAAGCAAATAGAGTTGCATTTCAAACATCCACAGTTAATGGGTTTACAATGTTTCCAATTTTACCTAATGGAACATCTACTAGTGCTGGTTTATATGCTGCTAATAATTCCATAGTTACTAATTCATCATATCTACAATTTTTAATAACAAGTAGTGATGCAAGATTAGCATCAAGTAGAGCAGGAACTGGAACATTCTTACCACTAACATTCTATACATCTGATATTGAACAGTTTAGAATTACTACTGTTGGAAACTTACAGTTCATGGGAACTGGGCAACGAATTCTTGGCGATTTTGGAAATGCAACGCATGTGAATAGACCAGCATTTCAATCATCGGTTACTAATAATAGTACAATGATACCTATTATTCCGAACGGAACAAATACTACTGCTGGTATTTTTGCTACCAATAATTCTGGTGTAACTAATAGTTCGTTTATTCAATTAGTTGCTACTGCTACTGATGCAAGATTAGCATCAGGTGCATTAGGAACTGGTACATTTTTACCTATCTCTTTTTATACTAATAATACTGAACAAGTAAGAATACCTGAAACTGTTTCAGCTGTGAATTATATGACATTACAGGGTAGTTCAACTGGTCAACCTCTTCTTATTGGAGCTGCAGGTACTGATACAAATGTTACTATCAAGTTAGCACCAAAAGGAACTGGTGAAGTTCAAGTTTTTGCACACAACCTTGCACACAATAATGGTAACTTTGCAACATATGGGGATGCAATTACTCGTGAATACATACTACGTAATTCCACGAGTAATGCTACACAAACTGAATTATTTTCAAACGGCACTTCCACAAAAATAACATTAGCGAATGACTCAACTTGTAAGTTTGTAATTCATATTGTTGCCAGAAGAACTGATGCAGATAATGAAAGTGCTGCATACGTTATTAATGGTTGTATTGATAGAAATGGAAGTGCAGCAACTACAGCTCTTGTTGGAACTCCTACTGTTACTATCATGGGTGAAGATATTGCTAGTTGGGATGTAACAGTTGTAGCAGATACTACTAATGGAGGTCCTAGAATATTAGTTACAGGTGAAGCTGGTAAAACAATAAGATGGGTTGCATTTGTTAGAACTGTTGAAGTTATTGGATAGCAGCTCGTCTAGCTAAGTAAGAAACTAATCGATGATACTCTGCTATGTTTTTAGCAGAGTATCCATCATTATATCGACCGCCGTTTCCATCTTTTCTCCAGTAATATCCTAAATCAGGTAATGCTTTCCATGGACCTAATGTACTAAGAAGAGTATATCGTAGGTGTTCAATGTAAGTATCAGATGTATGACGACCTTCATCAGTAAGTAATTGAATTTGTCTATTGACTATGTCTGAAAACTTACGTCTAATGACAACAAGCTGATGTATCTCAAATAGATCTTGATACATATAGATATCTCGCCACTCTCTATAGTTTCTCATATAACGTTGAACGATATTAGAATGTTCATCAATTATACTAGAACGAGTATAAACCCCAACTAAGTGAGGGTTCAAATCAAGTGCTCTTTCGCATTTAGCAAAAATTCCTGGTTCAATCAAATCATCAGGATCGACAAAAGAAACATATTCATTAGTTCCTGTTGAATATCCATTGATACGAGATTGTTTGATATTACGAAAGATACCGGGTAAAGAATGAATAACTATATTAGTTTCTTGTTCTAAACTAATAAGACACTCTTTTTTCCAATCTTTGTTTTCACTTTCTAAATGTAATATATGAACATCAATCATAAAGTTCCTTTCTGTCAGTAAAGCTATAAATATGTCTAATGCTGTATAACAATTTCAATCAAACGGAACAAACATAATGCAACTAAACTTTCGACATGGTATTGTAAGACATCAAACCGATACCTCCGGAACATCGACTTTTGTTCGTAAATCTGGAAACGGAGATGAACATATTGACTTAGTATGCGATGAAGCCCCTTTGATTTTGACTGCTGCTCATGCAGGTAATAACTATTTAGTTCAATTCAATAGGACTATTGTTGATGCATGGGGTCCGATGCCCCCAACCGGTCAGACACAGTATCTGTTCTGGGATGTGTCACTTCTAAATGCAGAAGTCACTTTTGGCTTTACGACTGTCAATCCATACTTTGGTATCAATCCTCCCCCTTCACCGATTTTGAATGACCAACATTGGTATGATACAACTACGATGATAATGAAAGTTTGGAATGGAACAAAATGGATACCAAAAATTCGGGTATTTGCTGCTACCTATAATAGTTCTGCTGTTCTAATACCAAGACTTCGTGGAACACAAATCAATAAGAATGATAGATGTGAAGCTGGCAATATCATGATAGGAAAGAATAACTCTCCTCTTCGTGATAGTGATGGAACATTCGTAACATCAGAAAGTAATCTACGAATTCATCATACTACTGGCGAAAACGTTCGATTTGATACCGCCCAACTATTTGCTGAAGTAATAGGTTTTATTCCAGCATTTTCACTTGTTTCATATGTTTCTCCTCGAAAAGTTCAACTTGCATCATATCTCAATACCAATCTTGAAGTAAGTGGAATAATGACTAACGAATACTTTATAGGAGAAGTAGGTAATGTGATAGGTCATGGGTTAGTAAGAAATGAACAGTGGAACTTTTTATCAAGTCAGGTCAATCAACCACTCTTTTGCGGACAAAACGGAGAAGTAACTCTAACTCCTCCACCTCTTGGAATGCTACAGGAAATAGGATATGTATATGATGCTGATACTATCTATCTTCGCATTCAATTACCAATTATCTTGTAATCATTTTCTAAAGGTTCTTTAAGTAATGCCTTCAACTTCAGATATTAAACGTTTAGTTTATCTCAGCACCTTAGGTCGTTTGCGTCGAACTGCGAATGGTGACATTGCTAACATCGGAGGAACATCACATTCAACCTTTACTGTTGATGGTAAAGGTTTGTTGTTCGATGACGGTTCTTCGACTTCACCAGGAGGACCCGGTTCTGGTATAGGTTCTGTCACTCTGCAAAAAGTTTATAACAATCAACTCAATTCGGCTGGAAAAGCGGTTGTTGTTCTAAATACTGGTCAGGATATTTCATGGAGAACGGCTGACCAATTACATCACTTCTCCATGAGTGCTACAACGGGCGAGCTAACATTCAATGGATTGTTGAATGGTGTCGATTTCATGGGCTTGGTTGATAATGTTGCAACACATACAACTTTCTCATCAGTTGGAAAACATATGGCATCTGAGATTGCCATTACTCCAATCTCTGCTGACCCACTTGCTACAAATGTTCAACAGGTTTTAGATGAACTGAATAACCTCATTACTAATGTAAGTGGTAATGCAGGTTTTGGAATGGAACATGTTCAATCTATTCCAGCTACTCAATGGATCATAACTCATAATAAGAATACTAAACGAGTTCATTGGACATTATGGGATGAAGATGACGAAATGGTAATGCCAGATACTGTAAAATTGATAGATAGTAATACTATGCACGTATTTTTCGGTTCTCCTCAAGCAGGAAGATTAGTACTAATGACATTCTAATAACACAAACTAACAAGTATAATGAATATGACATCTGACGACTTTGGAACTCCAGATATTGTTCTGGCAGCAACACTAAAAACTTTAGGCTATTCTATGAATAGAATAGAAAAATCTGGAAATAAGGGGACCTTCTTTTTTACTAATATCCCAGTAGAAGTTATCAATGAATTTGATATGGGACAATGTAAAATAGAACCAATATCTTTCAACAATCATATCAAATCTCTGACTACTGCTGTAAGAAGACAATCTTAAGCCCGTTTTTATGATTTTTGATAAATACTTATAGCAGTTCATATAACTATTATAATACATTTATTCAAAATGTAATATGATTTTCGACTATTTTTGATAAATAGTTCTGATTTACAATTCTTTCAAAAACTCTCAATAAGGAGATATATCTATGCGTATAAACGGTAATGTTACACTTCCAAGTGGTGGTCAAGGTGAAGTTCAAAATGCGTTGATTGAACGTGTTTCTTCCCTACCATCAGTCAATGCGTCTGAAAAAGGTCGCATTGTTTTCAATACAACCGATAATGTGTACTATTATAACAATGGTACTGTGTGGATGGCGTTTGCTACTGGTGGTAATGCAACTGCTCTTCAAACTGAAGTTGATAACTTAGAAACTGCTTTAGGTTCTGCGATTTCTTCTTCAGGTACTTTTGTTTCTGGTCAATTCTCTGGATATGCTGCCGGTGCAACAAACATCACTGAAGCAATCAACTTAGTTCAATCTGCATTGACTGCTCACAATACTTTAGGTGAGTTAGACAACGTTGCTGATACAGCTGACAGTGCTCCAGTTACTGGTAACTTCATCAAATACACTGGTTCAGAATGGGCAAACGTAACTCCAGTTCTTGCTGACATTTCTGATGTTACTTCAACTGCTTCTGAAGTCAATCAATTACATACTTCAGGTATCGTAACTGCTGACTTAGTCAAACTTCATGCTGTTACTTCAACTGCTGCTGAGCTTAACATCTTAACAGGTGCTACTCTTACAACAACTGAATTGAACTATGTTGACGGTGTTACTTCTGGTATCCAAGGTCAATTAGACAACAAACAACCTCTTGATGCTCAATTAACTTCACTTGCTGGTCTAACTCCAGATGCAACTTCTGCATTCTTGTTAGGTGGTGTAGGTGGTGTTTATAGCTTACAAGATGCAGTTGGTTTCCGTGCAGCCCTTGGTATTTCTTTAGGTACCCAAGTTCAGGCGTGGGATGCTGATTTAGATACTTTGGCAGGTTTTGCTCCAGCAGCCGACAGTTCAGAAAACTTTACTGTAAATGGTGCAACTTATACACGTAGTGGTCAAAATGACATTATCGTTGGAACAGGTGGTGCTGAAGGTTCTCGCTGGTCATTAGAACGTGGTGCTACTGCTCGTACTTCTTTAGGTTTAGGTGATATCGCAACAATGGACCAATCATTGTTTGTTCGTGGTGATGTCAATGCAGGTTCGTCTAATATTGCTAAAGATCTATCAATCAATAACTACAAATTGACAAATGTTGCACCTGGTGTTTCTGGTACTGATGCTATCAACTTGAACCAATTACAATCATATGTTGCTGGTCTATCATGGAAAGGTGCTGTTGTTGCAGCTTCTGTTGGTAACTTAACACTTTCTGGTGAACAAACTGTTGACGGCATTGCAGTTGTTGCTGGTAACCGTGTTCTTGTCAAAAATCAAACTACTACTTCTGAAAACGGTATCTACATAGTTGATTCTGATTCTTGGACTCGTGCTACTGATTTCGATGCATTAGCTGATAATGTAAACGGTGCTGCAGTATTTGTTCAACAAGGTACTACTCAAAATGATACCGGTTGGACAATGACTTCTGAAGTTGTAACTTTTGGTACTGATCCTATTGTATGGACACAATTCAATGGTGCTGCGGGTATCACTGCGGGTATCGGTTTGAATAAAGTTGGTAATCAAATTGATATCAACATGGGTGCTGGTATTATTGAATTACCTAACGATGAAGTGGGTATTGACTTATATGACAATGCAACTTCCGCTCTTATCTTAACTGCTGATGCTTCTACTCGTTCTACTGATACAAATGCTAAATTGCATTTATTGTTAGATTTGACTGGTAACGGTAAACTTGTTCAATCAGCTGCTGGTTTGAAAGTTACAACTAACACAATTACTGAAACTGAATTGACTGCTTCTGTAGCTGGTAACGGTTTGACTGGTGGTAATGGTTCTGCTCTTGCTGTTGTATCTCATGTTGGTACTGGTACTGCTGGTGCTCAAGATGATCCTGCTAACTGGGGTGGCGTTGGTCTTGTGACTGTTACTGCTGACAGTGTTGGTGTTACTTTAGGTAGTGGTTCTACACAAGCTGCTCCTGGTACTCACACTCACAAAGCTACAGCAATCACTTTTGCTAATGCAACTTCTGGTTTGACTGCTACTACAGTTCAAGGTGCAATTGACGAAGTTGAAGGCCGTGTTGATACTATTGAAACTAATGCAGGTAACTTACTTGCAGAAGTCAATTTAGTTGAAGCTGCGGTTGGTTTGAATACTGATGGTACTTTAGCTGCATTCTCTGGTACTAACTATTTAGATGCTCAAACAACAATCAAAACTGCAGAAATTGCACTTGATACTGCTATAAAAGCTCTTGATACTCAAATCAACAACCGTGTCAACAAACTTTACTACTTGTACACTGGTGGTGCGTCTACAGGTCATACTGTAACTCATGCATTAGGTCAAAGGTATTGCAATGTAACTGTTGTTGATGCTTCTAACGACGAAGTTATCATTCCTCAATCAATCACATTTACTGATGCAAACAGCTTAGTTGTTGCATTGAATGTGTCACTTGCGGTAAAAGTTGTAGTTATGGGTTCTGCTGGTAATATCTAATATTACACACTTATACTGATGATTAGAAAAAGGGACCGAAAGGTCCCTTTTTCATATACGTATCTTTTCTAAAACTTCTTTATCTGAACATATCCAAAATTCAAAGTTATATCCTGCTTCTTTACATGCATTTGCTTTTAGCATATTCTTTTCTCTATCTTGTTGCCATGTCCAAGATGATTTTACTTCAATTAGTAAATTAGCAGAACTTACAAATATGTCTGGATAATAAGTTCGTTCTACATCTAAGTATGAATACTTTATCCTAGCAATATCTTTTCCAAAAAATATATCTTTTCTATTATATTGTCTTAGTAGAAAAATAATAGCCACATTTTCATATCCTTGATATTCAATTACTTCTCCTGTATCTAAAAGTAACTGTTTTCTGGCGTGTGATTTTCTTTTGAAAAAGTTTTTTATTCGACTTTGTTCTGCTCGTAAAAATATCTCTTTTTTGACGGGAGGGTAATGTAAATAACAATCAACATTATATCTTTCAACATTAGTTCTTTTGGTTTTTTCAACAACAATTTGGCTTTTTGACGGGTGTGATACTCCATAATTTTCAATCCATGTTGTTGTTATTCTTTCCTTTATTATTTCAGATTGTCCAGGATTTGTAACTCCATAATTTTCAAATAATGTTTCTTGTGCTTTTAGTTGAACCTCAATACTTGAAAATGGAGAAATTCCTCCATATTTTTCTATATTAGTTTTATTTCTTGATAATTTACCCTTAGCGGTAATATCTTTATGCGCATTTTTTCCATATCTTTCCTCTTTTGTTTTTAGAAGTCTTTCAACTGAAAGTTTGCTATTGTGTTGACATAGCACATTGCAATTTTTCTTTATATAGCCATGCTTATTACCGATAAATCCATTTTTTATAATTGATCCACAAGTTTCACATTTATTCGGATATTCATGTAAATCATTTAGAACCCAAAAAACTCGTTCTGCTAATAATTCACTTTCACAACTTGGCGTTGCTTCCCAAATGGTTCTTTTTAGAAGAGGATCAATTTTGTCTTTTATTCCCTTACGTAATTTTCCAGTTTTTGGATTGAATAGTTGTAGAACCTGTTCTTTTAGTAGATCACCGGTCATAATACAAATTTTTGATAAATAGTAATAAGTTCTATTATATCACATTTCAACTAAGGAAACACGTATTATGAAATTTTATGGAGACATCAATTTACTGCAAAATGAAATACAATCAGCAGTAATGCAAACAGAATATGATTGGCCCGCTAATCCAAAAGTTGGCCAACTTGTATTTAAGAATAGTGTAGTTTATATTTGCATACAAATTACAGGTGGTCTTCCGATATGGGTACCATTGACGAGAGA
>Ga0172367_10002586_pt1 | contig 24632 bp, 13 predicted proteins | sample Lak10m_FD_114542 | JGI IMG/M metagenome (GOLD analysis project Ga0172367, IMG submission 114542) | Freshwater microbial communities from Kabuno Bay, South-Kivu, Congo - kab_022012_10m | ecosystem: Environmental > Aquatic > Freshwater > Lake | place: Democratic Republic of the Congo: South-Kivu...
GCTGGCTACACATCAGGATGGAAGATTTCTGGGCTTAGCAGGTGCCGGAAGGTTTACAGGTACATTTATCGGAATGTATGCCAGTTCTAATGGGTTCAAAAGCGAAAACAAGGTTGATGTTGATTGGTTTGATTATAAAGATTATTAATTCGAAAATATTATGCAAAAGACTCTTCTAATGGGAACCGTAGGCATATCATTAATAAGCCTTAACTCAACTATACTTTCTGCTCAAAATGAACAAGTAAAAAAACAAAAACCAAATGTGTTATTTATTGCAGTAGATGATTTGAAGCCCCTCATGGCTGCATATGGGGACAGAACAGCTGTTACACCTGGTTTGGATAAATTATCCCGGAAAGGAGCCACTTTTCAGAGTTGTTATGTTCAGCAGGCCATCAGCGGAGCTTCCCGGGCCAGTTTGCTTACCGGCATGCGACCGGATAAAACCAAAGTATGGGATTTAGTAACCGATTTCAGACAGGTGAATCCGAATGCAGTGAGTATTCCGCAGCATTTTATCAGTCAGGGTTATGAGGCAGCTGCTACGGGAAAAATCTACCACATTGGAAGTGCAGGTCCTGGTCATGATGCACCCTCCTGGACACTGCCCTATGTAAATGTAAAAGCTGAAACCTATGCTAACACCAAACCTCCTAAAGGGAAAAGAGGACCTGCAACCGAAAGTGCTGATGTCCCCGATAACACTTATCATGACGGTGTATGCGCAGAGGAAGGAATAAAACTGATGCAGCAGCTGAAAGATAAGGGAAATCCTTTTTTCCTTGCTATAGGCTTTATCCGTCCTCATTTACCATTTGTTGCACCCAAAAAGTACTGGGATTTGTACAAAAGGGAGCAATTTAAACCTGCACCTTTTCAGGAAAAAGCAGCTAATAGTCCCGGATATGCCTATCATGTATCTGGCGAATTAAAAAATTATACCGATATTCCGGATTTTAATAGTTTTTCATCCGATACGCAGAAGCGTTTGTCGCCCGAAAAGCAACAGGAACTTATACATGGGTACTACGCAGCTACATCGTACATGGATGCGCAATTATTGAAAGTGCTAAACGAATTGGAACGACTTGGCCTGGCTGAAAATACAATTATCGTACTTTGGGGTGATCATGGCTGGCATCTTGGCGATCATGGACTATGGAATAAGCATACCAATTTTGAACAAGCCACACGTGTTCCTCTGTTGATAAGTGCTCCGGGAATACCCAATAGCACAAAACCGAATACTCTTTGCGAATTCGTAGATGTATTTCCCACTTTATGTGATCTTGCCGGAATTGAATCTCCAGTTTATTTGGATGGTGTCAGTCTGGTGCCATCTATGAAAAAGGAAAAAAAACAATTGAGGAAGTTTGCTCTCAGTCAATATCCCCGATCAGGTGGAATAATGGGTTATTCAATCCGAACAACCAGGTACAGGTACACCATTTGGATGGATAATTATTATTCAGCAGAAACGCCTTTTAATGCTACAGATATAAAGGCAACAGAATTGTATGACTATGTAAAAGATCCGCTTGAAACAATCAATCAAAGTGGAACAAAGGAGTATAATAAGGCTGAAGCAGAAATGAAAAAGCTGATACAAAGTGCTATGGAACGAGAACATAAGCAATATTTGAATTACAGCAAATTAGCCAACTGGCAAGTGCCAATCAGTACAAATCCTGAAAAAAAAGGCAGGATGTCAGGTTCCATTGAGTAAGAAATTGTATGATTAGTTTGATAGTTGTTTTGTTGGGAGTTGTTTTGCAGCTTTGGTGTCAGAATGATTCACCAGAGCTGCAGAATACTTTCTACACCAACAAGCCCGAACAGAAAACACTCCTGTACAGTGAGGATTTTAATGATCATCACTGTAATTGGCGTTCTGAATTTGAAATTCCGGACCAATCGTCGATGCGGCTAGTGGATGGAAAGTTGGATGTAGTTGCAGCTAAAGGTGCCACCATTTGGTATAAAAACCTGCTTAAAGGAAATATCAGCATAGAATACGAAATATGGGTAGTGGATAGCGGAGGTATCTACGATAGGATTTCAGATATGAATGCCTTTTGGATGGCATCCGATCCTGCCAATCCTGATAGCTTACTTTACAGAGATGGGAAATTTAGTTCCTACGACAATTTACAACTGTACTATGCTGGTGTTGGTGGACATAATAATACGTTTACACGATTTCGTAAATACCATGGTGACAGAATCAAACCGGTTCTGAAAGAATATACGGACGACAATCACCTGTTGACAGGAAACACCTGTTATCAGGTACGCATAACCCTGATTAACGGGATTGTTTGTTATTATTTAAACAATCGACTTTTCTGGAAATTCGAAGACAAAAATCCTTACACAAAGGGCTTTTTTAGTTTCAGAACAACCAATAGTCATCAGCAGATTGATAATTTCAGAGTCTATCAGATAGTAAAATAAGGCCAACGAGAAAAAATCGAAAACTATTACTTCCTAATTAAAATTGTTATATTCGCATCTCCAACTAAAAAACAGGATCGATTGAAATTGACAACACGTGCAATATGAAAAAAATACTTTTTAGTCTGTTACTTCTTGTATCATTGTCATTGGATGCAAATGATTGGCAGGATGTCCGATTTAGCCCTCTGACTCTGAAGGATGGGCTAACACAATTAACAGTTACCTGCATTTTGCAGGATGCCAAAGGGATGATGTGGATTGGCACACGCAACGGATTGAACAGTTACGACGGGAAATCATTTGAAAAATTCAACCTGAAGGAGTATGATAAAAATATTGACAATCATGTGGTAGCATTGTGTGAGGATGCAAATGGAAATTTATGGGTTGGTACGACCAATGGATTGCTGCGAATAGAATACATTACCGGAAAAGTGACTGCATTTTTTTCTCAAAACAACGACACTTCACTTTCTGATAATTATATTTTTGCACTTGCAAGAGATAGCGAAAACCGTATAATCATTGGTACAAAATCCGGATTAAATATTTACGACGAAAAAACCAATTCAATTGAGCAACACTTTCTGAACGGGTTACTTACAAAAAATCCAATTCGAAGTCTTTGCATATCAAAAGATAAATCAATATATATTGGCACTGTTGAGCAAGGCTTGTTGCAGATCGACAGTAAATTCAGGTTACTGAATCAATTTATGATTGATTCACCTGAAAAGGAAAAGCAAATAAATGTAGTTTTTGAAGATAAAAGCGGTCTCATTTGGTATGGAGGAATAAATAAAGGGTTGTGTGTTTTAAATCCCGGATATAAGACACTTCAACGCAGACTGGTAAATAGTGTCAATGAAGATAATAATAATATTCGTGCAATTGAAGACGATGGCAAGGGAAACCTGATCATTGGCACCTATAACGGGCTCTTTTTATTTAATAAAACAACCGGTAGTTTTACTCCATTTTCCGATTTGTATATTCCCGGAGGAGAGCTCAACCATTATTCCATCCTGTGTCTGAAATATGATAAGGCCGGTACCCTTTGGGTGGGTACGTATGCTCGTGGAGTCAGCAGCTATCATCCCAATATCAATCGGTTTACATATTATAATCCGGAAGTGGATAATCCCTATACAGGAGTTATCGGCATGATGGTGGAAGACAAGAATCAAAATCTCTGGATTGCTTCTGAAGGTGCCGGCTTAATTGGTTGGGATAGTAAAAAGCGTGTTTTTAGCTTTCATAAAATTAAAAACGAAAGTAAGAGTTACTATAGTATAAATATTATTAAAAGTTTATACCTGGATGGTGATGTGATTTATTGCGGAACAACCCGTTCTGAGATTTATGGATTCAATATAAAGACACATACGTTCAACTTGCTTTATAAACTTAGTGAGGGTAGAAAAGTAGTTTATGATATTCTTAAAGATAAACAGGGACGTATATGGGCGGCAGTAACAGGTGATTATGAAGGCCTTTATTGCATCTCGAAGGATGGAACGGTACGTACCCAATTTACAAACGGAAAGAATACAAACTATACTTTTAATGATGTAAGAACCTTAGTGCAATTAAATGAAAACGTTTTTCTAATAGGAACCCGTTTCAATGGATTATTTTATTTTGATATCAATAAGAATATTATACAGCAGATTGCACTTTATACCCCAACTGAGGTTGTAGAAAATGAAAGTAAGTACATCACTTCCCTGTTTCGTGATTCGCAACAACGTATCTGGATTGGGACTTTTGGCAAGGGACTGTATTGCTACACCGAAAAGGACGGTGTGATAGCGCACTACGATAAAAAAGACGGACTTATCGATGAAGAAATTGCCTCGATCACTGAGTCGATTGATAAAAACATTTGGATTGGTTCGAAATCGTATATATCCGAATTAAACCTTTCAACAAAAAAAATTACGAACTATAGTTACAAGAATGGCATCTATTTGCAGGAATTGAGTCATCGTGCTGCTTTCAATTGTTCCGACGGAAAATTGTTTTTTTCAGGAAGTAATGGTTTTGTTTCCTTTCATCCGCAGAATTTAAGTTTCAATGATTTTGTTCCTCCTGTAGTTTTCACATCGCTCAAGATCAACAACGTAAAAGTTGAAATAAATGACGATTCCGGTATTTTAAAACAGAATCTTAATACAATTGATGAAATTAATCTCAATTTTCGTCAGTCAAATATCAGTATTTCATTTGCAGCACTGAATTATATTTTTCCCGAACACAACACCTACGCTATAAAACTGGAGGGAGTTGATCGTGAATGGACCAATATCGGGACGCGAAATGAGATGAATTATGCTAACCTGGCACCTGGCAACTATTCGTTTATGGTAAAGGCATCCAACAACGATGCCGTATGGAATGAAAACCCTATCGTACTTCATTTCAATATTGCACCTCCATTTTGGAAAACATGGTGGGCTTATACAATTTATTCTATCGTATTTATACTTGTATTTATTGTGGTTATCTATTATCTGAAGTTAAAGCATTCTCTTGAGGCAGAAATAAGTATCAAACAGTTGGAACAAGAGAAAAGTGAAGGATTTCACAAAGAACGAATTCAGCTGTTTACCAACTTTTCTCACGAAATGAGAACTCCCTTAACCATGATATTGACTCCTCTGACCGATATTATTGATAAATCAGAATTGCTATCCCCCCTTTACAAGGAATCATTGCAACTTATCCAGAAAAATGCCAACCGTTTATTACTATTGGTCAATCAACTGATGGATTTTCAAAAAACCGAATCAGGAAGAATGGAGCTAAAGGTATCTGAAAAAAATCTGGCTGATTTCTTTTTCGAAATATACATTTCGTTTAATGAGCTGGCGAAAACACAGAAAATACATTTCAGATTTGATAATCCTTACGATTCTCTGCCAGCCTTTTTCGACGAAAATTTATTGGAAAAAGTGTTCTTTAATTTACTTTCTAATGCATTTAAATTTTCAAATGAAAATGGACAGGTTAATTTATCCCTGAATGTGATCCCTGAAAATGAAATAAATAACCTGCCTGTTGAGATAGTGACTGATCTGAAAGATGCCAGGGGGGATTTACTGCAAATTAGTATTCAGGATAATGGACTTGGGATATCAGATGAAAATCTGAAAGAGATTTTTACGCCTTTTTACCAGGTTATACCATCGGCTAACAAAATTCAGGCCGGGTCAGGAATCGGATTAAGTCTGACTCGTTCGATAGTAAAGCTATGTCATGGAGCTATTTGGGTGCAGTCACGGCTCTCAGTAGGTACTGTCTTCAATGTGCTAATTCCAATGTCGAAAGAAAATTTTAAACCTGATGAAATTGTTGATCAAACAACTCCTTTTCACCATTCAGAGGATCAAGGCGATATGCCTGCTAACAGTGTTGAACCAAAAAACAGCACCGTTTTGGTAATCGACGATGATGATGATATCAGGCACTATATTGCCAGTGTTATTTCAACCAACTACAACGTTCTAACTGCTATAGATGGAAAGCAGGGTCTCGAAATCGCACTGTCCGAGATGCCCGACATTATATTGTGCGATGTGATGATGCCCCATATTTCAGGTATTGAATTGTGTAAAAAGTTGAAGGCCAATATCAAAACCGGACATATTCCTGTGATTTTAATTACTTCAAGAGCTTTGTCGATGCAAATTCAGGAGGGATTTAATGCAGGTGCCGATGAGTACATTACTAAGCCATTCCGATCCTCTCAATTACTGCAAAAAATAAATACACTTTTAAATAACCGCGAACGATTGAAGAATATCTACAGTAAAAAATTCTCACTCGAAAGCCTGGGTATTGAAGTAGTTTCATCAGATGAGCGGTTTATGAAACGTATCAATGAGATTATTCAAAATAATTTTGCAAACCCTGATTTGGATGTTGACTTTATCGCAAATGAACTCGGTATGAGTCGTTCAAATTTATACAGAAAAGTAAAGTCATTGACGAATATGTCTTCTATTGATTTGATTATAAATACCCGACTAATGGCTGCTAAACGAATGCTCATTGAAAGTGATTTTTCCATTGCAGAAATATCGTATGTTACAGGATTCAACAGTCCTCCTTATTTCACAAGTTGCTTTAAAAAGCAATATGGAATTACACCTAAAGAATACATAGAACAAAACAAAGTGAAGTAACCAACTTCAACCATTTAAGCACATTCTGGTTGTTTGATTGATTTATTAAAGCAAATGGTTAAAAACTGAAAGTGTTACTTGCGGGATGGGTGTATTTTTGCCATATTCAAATTCAATAATTTAATATGGTAAAAAGGATAGTTGTCTTCAGTTTGTTAGTTTTTAATACTATCTGTTTTGTTTTTGCACATTTCCCTGTTGGCCAAAAAGCAGAAATCACTTCCGGATGGGATTTTATTAAAAGTGATTTGGGTGGTGTATGGGAATCGGTCAGACCAGTTGCTCCTGAATCACCTGAAAGTGTGCCTGTATGGAGTACCGTCCATCTTCCACATTGCTATAATGCACTCGATGCTGTTGATCCCAACGGAAATTATTATCAGGGTCCTGCATGGTACCGGACTGTGCTAACCATTGCCAACCCTTACCAGGGAGGGCGTACAATTTTATATTTTGAAGGTGTCGGGCAGGAAGCCGAAGTATTTGTATACACAAAGCGGATTAAAAAGCATAGTGGAGGGTATGATGAATGGCAGGCAGATATTACTGAGGCTGTTGAGGAGTTCAAAAAAAATCCGGTATGCCAAACGCAGTTTCAGGGAAAGGTGCCTGTCTCGGTAAGAGTAACTAATTCACGCAATTTGCAGCGAATTCCTTCAGCAATGTCCGATTTCAATCTCTATGGTGGTATTTATCGACCGGTATGGCTGGTTTATCAACCCCGGGTGTATTTTGACAGACCGAATGTGCAAACAAGTGTGAGCAATACTAAAAAAATCGCAGGTCAACTAAACCTGACTATCCCAATTCAAGCCAACGGATACACGGGTACTGCCGAATGTAAGATTACATTGAAAACACCCGATGGCAAAATCGCATTTCAAAAATCTGAACTAATACCTGTTGGTGCGCATTCAACTGAATATAAATCTGTTATTGAGTTGAAGAATGTAGCGCTTTGGTCCACTGATAATCCACACTTGTATTCATGTGAGATTAGTTTAACTACGGAAAACAATCGATGTGCAACGACAGAGAATGTTGGTTTCAGGTATTTTCGTTTTGTTGAAAAAGGTCCCTTCTTGCTAAATGGCAAAAGACTATTATTAAAAGGTACTCACCGACACGAAGACAATGCCGGTGTGGGGGCGGCTATGACCAGTGATCAGATTATCCGGGAAATGAAACTGATAAAAGACATGGGTGCCAATTTCATTCGGCTCGGTCATTATCAACAATCGGAACTGGTACTCGATTTATGTGATGAATTAGGGTTGATTGTATGGGAAGAGATACCATGGTGCAGAGGGGGTTTGGGAGGAGAAAGCTATCAGCTACAAGCCAAAAGAATGCTTGAAAATATGATCACTCAGCATCGGAATCATCCTTCAGTTATCCTTTGGGGCCTTGGTAATGAAAACGACTGGCCGGGTGATTTTGCCGAATTCGATAAGCAAAAGATAAGAGAATTTATGAAGGAATTACACGACTTATCGCATTCACTGGATTCAACACGCGTCACATCCATTCGTCGTTGTGATTTTTGCAGCGATATTGTAGATGTGTATTCACCATCGATTTGGGCCGGTTGGTACAGAGGTGTATATACAGATTACAGGAAAGTGTCGGAAAATGAAAAGAATAAAGTAGACCATTTTTTACATGTTGAATGGGGAGGCGACAGCCATGCAGGAAGGCATTCGGAATATCCTGCTTACGGACTAGAAAACGTAAATTCCAGTAAAAGCGCAGATGAGCGGTTGGGCGATGCTACATTGAAAGGGGGCGCTCCCCGTGTTTCAAGAGATGGCGACTGGAGTGAATCGTATATGGTTGAGTTAATTGATTGGCACCTGAAGGAACAGGAAAAAATGCCATGGCTGACCGGAACGGCTGCATGGGTTTTTAAAGATTTTTCAACTCCTCTGCGTCCCGAAAATCCAGTACCTTTTGTGAATCAAAAAGGAGTTGTGGAGCGTGATTTAACCCCAAAGGAGAGTTATTATGTTTTTCAATCGTATTGGTCTGCTAAACCAATGCTGCATATCTATGGTCATTCGTGGCCAGTGCGCTGGGGAGCTGAGAATGAGATTAAAACCTTCAAAGTTTTCTCGAATTGTCAGCAGGTTGAATTGTTTCTGAACGGCAAAAGTTTAGGAAGTAAAAAACGTGTATCTGATGACTTTCCGGCAGCAGGTTTACGGTGGGAAACTGCTCCAAAGGCAGGTAAAAATAGCCTTAAAGCTGTTGCAGTTGTTAAATCAGCTTCAAAAAAAGACAGTATGTTAGTGGATGAAATTAGTTTTGACTATCAAATTGAGAAATGGGGTGAAGTTGCTCAAATCCAATACTCAACAGTACCGGTTTCAGATACCGAAATGTGGATTGAAGCTCAATTATGTGATAAAAGGGGAGTCAAATGCTTGGACTCCCGCGATTATATAGAATTTGGAATTGCCGGCGATGATGTGCTTTTTATTCATCAGGGAACAGCCGACGGTTCATCCAGGGTACAGGCACGAAACGGGAGAGCACGTGTAAAAGTTAAACTAATCAGTAAAAATAGTGTGATTTCAATTAAATCAGGGAATTTGAGTGCAAAAGTGCTTTTGAATCCATGATCACCAGAGAGATCGATTAATTAATTAAAACCTTCTGAAACATAAACTAATACCTGAAGTAATTAATTCGGATATAAGCATTATCATGCAACATAAACATCAGAAATTGGTTGAAAACTGACAGTTTGAAAAAATTCTAAACACTATTTTTGCGAACAAGTTACCAGAAATCAAATACAAAATGAAGAGATCAGAGATTTTAATTCGCATTACATGTATGTTTTTTTTGTGGGGAATATTGGTTGGTTCTGTTTTCGCACGGAAATCTGACGATTTACTACCGTTTATTGAAAAACAAACAAAGATTTTACTGAAAAATACAGAACTGGCACATCAGCTACCCCCAACGTGGGAGAGATATTCCGATTCAGGCAAACACAAATTAGTCACTCCAAGGAGCCTGGAATACAATGGTTTGTTACGATTGGTACCCTCATCAGACTGGTGCAGTGGATTTTTTCCAGGAAATTTATGGTACATCTATCAACTTACAGGTGAGCGCAAATGGAAAAATATTGCCGAAGACTATACCCTGAAAATTGAACCGGAAAAAACGAATGCCTCGACGCATGACATGGGATTTAAGATGTTGTGTAGTTTCGGAAACGCATATCGATTGACGCACAACGATACTTACAAAGATGTTCTCCTTGAATCGGCGTATACTTTAATAAAAAGATTTAATCCTAAAACAGGTGTCATTGTGTCATGGGATCATAGTCGTGTAAAATGGGTTAATCCGGTAATCATCGACAATATGATGAATCTGGAACTTCTTTTTTATGCCTTTAACCATACCAACGATTCTGCATTTTATAAAATTGCTGTTTCACATGCAGATGTAACCATGCGAAATCATTTCAGAAAAGATTATAGTAGTTATCATGTGGTTGATTATGATCCAACCAACGGTACAGTTTTACAAAAAACTACCCATCAGGGATTACATGATGAATCAGCATGGGCAAGAGGTCAGGGTTGGGCTTTATACGGATATGTAATGATGTACCGTGAAACAAAAAACCAGGTTTATCTGGATTTTGCCCGGAGAATTGCAGATTATATTCTTCATCACAAGAATTTACCCTCCGACAAAGTTCCGTATTTCGATTTTGATGCTCAACCCGGAAAAACGACACCGCGTGATGTTTCTGCAGCTTCGCTGATTGCATCTGCTTTAATTGAATTATCGACTTACAACATTCCTCAAGCCAACTATTATCAGTCCATGTCAAATGACATACTACAATCATTAATTACAAACTATCTTTCCACCTACAAGGCAAACAGAGGTTTTCTGCTTGGCAATTCAACTGGTTCATACCCTCAGAACTCTGAAGTAGATGTTCCATTGATTTATGCCGACTACTATTTCCTTGAGTTACTGGCAAGAAAGAAAATGTTGGAACAAAACGGGAAAATTCAATACAATACCTTATAGGCTCTCATTAATATCTTTAAATCAAAATTTTATGAAACAAAACACGACTTTTCTTCGTTCTACAAGATTTCGAATACTACTCTCAGGCTTACTGATTCTGGTGAATTGTAGCATGTCAATTGCTCAGAACCTATCAGTAAGTGGTAGTGTTAAGGATGCACAATCCAATGAACCATTACCTTTTGCAACTGTCATTGTAAAGGGAACAGTAACAGGAACCAGTACTGATTTATCCGGGAATTTCAGGATTTCAGGATTGCATTCAGGAATGTATACCTTGAAAGTAACCTATATTGGTTATGAAAGTATTGATATCAATATCAATCTGGGAAAGAGTGATATTTCAAGCCTGAACATCATCATGTCGCCAAGTGGATTGCAAATGAAAGAATTAACTGTAAGTACACAGCGACTTGGACAGAGTGCAGCTATCAACCAGCAGTTGAATTCTAATGCAATTGTAAATGTTGTATCGAAAGACCGCATCCGGGAGCTGCCTGATGTGAATGTTGCAGAAGCGATTGGTCGCCTTCCCGGAGTGTCATTGATACGATCACAGGGTGAAGGTTCAAAAGTAGTATTACGAGGGTTGAACCCCAAATTCAGTACGGTAAGTATCAATGGAGTTAAACAGGCACCCACAGATGCAAACGATCGTTCGGTCGATTTGAGTGGTATTTCCCCCGAATTATTATCCGGTGTTGAAGTTTATAAGTCACCAACAGCCGATATGGATGGTGATGCTATTGGTGGTAATGTGAATCTGGTTATACAAAAAGCCCCGGATAATCCCAAGAATCAGTTCCGGTTGTATGGAGGATATGCCGATTTATACAGTAAAATTAGTAATTACAAGGCATCGTGGGAATTCAGTTCCCGGTTTTTAAGCAAGAAGCTTGGTGTAATGGCCCAGGCAACATTTGAGAAAATGGATAGAAGTGCTCAGGGGATTGACATCAGTTATTTTAATCCGGATACACAAATTGCAGATTCATTTTATATTGCCGGAATTGATTTATTAAGTCGTTCGCAACAAACCCAACGTTATGGTGCAAATTTGTTTCTGGACTATCAATTTAAAAATGCAAGTGTTTACCTTTCCAACATGTATAACGCCTCCCCTAAAAAGATATATACTCAAAGTAAAACCATTAATCGTGCTAATGGGCTAATGAATCAGGATTTTACATCCTCTGAGTTCAAAAACAGAACAATTAACAGTACCTTGGGGGGCGTTTTTAATCTGAATTTTGCTAAGATAGACTGGAGTCTAAACAGGGTACAAATGGTTGGAACAAATCCCTATCAAATGGCACTGGGGTTTGAAAATTCAAACGGGCTTACAACCGGAAGCCCGGGGATGTATACCCTCGATCCCAATGAGTTGCTCGATTCACTTAAATTTACATCAGCCCGAAGTAAGAACGATACAACAACTTTTCTGCGAAGTGCCTTCTGGACTCCTGATACTACTGCCCAGCTAAGTTATTCTGTAAAACTGGATATCGAAATTCCTTTTGCCCTTTCAAAGAGTATTGCAGGTTTTTTTAAAATCGGCGGGAAGTTTAATACCGATTCACGTGAACGCAAACTGGTAAAAAATGGAGAAGAACAGTATTACTTGCTTGGTCCGACACTAAAGGAAACTGTACTTAAAAACGAGCCAGGTTTAAAACTTACTAACGACGGACGTATATCCCTGCAAAACTTTGCAGATAATTCTGCATACAGTATTTACAATAATCAATATGAATTCTGGCCTTCAGCCATTGAATCCAAAATACGTGACTGGAAGAACAACCACATGGATGAATTGAAACCTAACCCGGATACCAAACACACCGAATATAGTTCTCTGGAGCGGGTTTCAGCGGCCTACATCATGATGAAGTTAAATTACAAAGACTTGTTGACTGTCATTCCCGGGATACGCTATGAATATTCCGATAATGAATATCAGGGTTATTACTCGACCATAACAGGGGCAAATGGAGTGCAAGGGTACTACAAGCCAACAAGTTCAGCAAAACAATATGGTGAATTGCTGCCAAGTGTTCATTTGAAAATAAAACCACTCACATGGTTTGATTTGCGTTTGTCTGCTGCCAAGACACTTACCCGCCCTGACTTCTCATGGATTATACCACGGTTTTATTACAATGCAAGTAATTATGCAATTTCGAAGGCTAATCCTGATTTAAAGCATGCTACCGCATGGAATTTTGATGCTTCAGCTACCGTTTTCAGTAATGAGATAGGGATGATAACTCTCGGTGCATTCTACAAAAAAATCGACAATATGTTTTACAGAACCTCTGGTACCCTTCGCCCGGAAGATGCTCTTAAATGGGATTTACCAGCACAGGCATTCGATTTAGATGAAGACTATATCAATTTGGACGACTCTTGGGTTAAAGGATTTGAATTTGACATTAACACGCATTTCAATTTTCTTCCGGCTCCTTTCAACAGGTTTGCATTGGGTCTAAATGCCACCCGTTTGTGGTCGCAAACCTACTATCTGGTGTGGAAAAAAGTTGAGGATTTAGTTTATTATAACGGAGTAAGGCCAATCATGTCCGTTGACTTTGACAAATCCTATTATCAAAAAACACCAAGCCGCATGCCTTCGCAGGTTGATTTAACAGCAAATGGCTGGTTGGGATATGATTATAAAGGATTCTCAGGTCGTGTTTCGGTTGGCTATCAGGGAACTCGTCTGACAGGTGTCAATACTTCGACTCTTGATCCTGGCTATAATAACTATGGTGCTGAATACCTGCGGGTAGATGCTTCTTTCAAACAGAAAGTGAATAAAAACATTAGCGTTCTGTTGAACCTGAATAATCTCACCAATGCATATGAAGGGGGTTACAGGTATCAGCCTCAATATCCTACAGGTCGTACCGTGTATGGCTTTACTGCCGATTTAGGAATTCAGGTTTCATTATAATTACAAATTAATTAATAAGTACTGTTATGAAAAAATATATAGCTTTATTACTACTAATAGTTAGTATTCAGGTGTTAATAGCACAACGTGTTGTGACTATTCCGGGTGGTCTTGTACCTGGTGATTCGCTTGTTTATGATCAGATATTCACTTTTCTGAATGTTGATGCACCTAATCGTACCGCTAATCCCAATACCATTTATGAGCTGGAACGGGGCAAGGTATATCTAACCCGTTCAGCAGTTGATGCCAATTACAACCTTCATATACGTGCCGGTTCGGCAAATCCCGACAAGCACATGCCATTAGTATTACATATCCAAACGCTTTCAGGATCAAACAACACGGCTATTCTGAATGCCCGAAAGAATCTGACACTCGAAAATATTGAATTTGACGCCCAACATGCTGACCATACGTTTGGTAACCGGGTAATCAAAATTTCAAGTAACAACAGCCGTGCAATTTTTAAGGGATGTCGAATTGTGAACGACCGTGGCGCCCTGGTTACAATCGATTCGGGTGATAAACTAAAATTGTACATCAGCGACTGTATTATGGGTAATTCAGGTCATTATATTTCGGTGGGTGGTAACGGTCGTTTGTTGGATATTCGTCCGAATGTTATTTCAGTGGATACGATCATTATTCAAAATACAACGGCTTATAATTATTCCGACAGAATGTTCAGAAATATGCTGCAAGTGATAAATTATGTAAAACTGGATCACATGACTATGGCCAATATTCAGGGATATCATGGATGTGTACAATTAGGAAAAACAAAAGAAGCGTACGTTACAAATAACATATTCGCCAATGCACTAACCTATGGAGATCGTACAAACCCTAAATTCACTACAGAACAGCTTCAACCCGATAAAAAGTTTGCTATTATAACTCACGATAGTTTGATGGCTGGAAAACTTACAACAGCAAGTGTTGTAATTCGGAATAACAATATATTCTTCGATCAAAAACTGGAAGATTATTTTAATGTAATTACTTCACCCGATACAGTACAATATCCAAGAGCAGTAAATACTTACATTCAGAACTTCCATTTACCTGCTGATATTTCCAAAGCATATTTTAAAGAGCAATTGGCATTCAAAAATTCTTCTTCGGCTGATAAATTACATGAATTTAATGAATTATATTTTGTGAATCAAAATCTGGGAGTCTATCCCAATAATTTCTCACCCATTTATCCTTATGAGTGGGATGTTTCATACAGCACAACAAGCAAGTCATATACTGCGGGCGACGACGGCTATCCACTCGGTGACCTGAATGCCTGGCCTGATCTGAAAGCACGCTGGGAACAAAAGCTTCCTGCTAGGGTTAATAATTCGAAAGTCAAAGGTATTGAGTCGGTCTCGAGTCAACCAAATCCATTCAGAAGCTTCATTAACTTTGCGTTTTCTGTAACCGAAGAACAGAATGTCGGGATATCTGTTTATAATATAGCTGGTCAGCTTATCAGGACAATTTCACAGGATAAGCATCAGGCTGGTAATTATCAGCATGTTTGGGACGGTAACGATGAAAATGGTTCTTCAGTGGCACGGGGATTATACTTTATTCAGTTTAAAACCGACCATGGTAAAATGGCATATAAAGTAATAAAAGATTAAGTAGTTTTTTTAATCAGCTAAAATTATCAACTTTGCATCGGTTTTCGATGCAAAGTTGAGTTTATTTTTTTCTTTAATAAATATAGTTACTGATGAGAGCCATCCTTCTCCTTTTTGTTCTGGCCTATTCATGGATAGTATCCGGCCAGATAATTCCCGGATATGAAGAATATTGTTATAAAAAATCAGATACAATAAGTTTAAGGATTCTGGTAAGGAAACCTCAGTTGGCAAAGTCAGATAGCTGTTCTCCTGCTATAGTTTTTTTTTATGGGGGTGGTTGGAATTCAGCAAATATTGAACAGTTTAAACCTCAGGCTGATTATTTTACTTCAAGGGGAATGGTAGCTGTTTTGGCTGAATACCGGGTTCGTAATCGTCATCAAAGCACGCCCTTTGATGCCGTAAGTGATTCTAAATCTGTTATTCGTTTCATTAGAAAACATTCAGAAATGCTGGGAATAAATCCTAATAAGCTCGTTGCTGCAGGTGGTTCTGCCGGCGGACATTTAGCTGCTGCTACAGCTACAATTGAGGGGTTAAATGACCTGCGCGATGATCTCCGAATCAGTCCCAAACCGAATGTGCTAATCCTTTTCAATCCGGTAATCGATAATGGACCAACAGGTTACGGATATGAACGTGTAAAGGAAAAATATCTTGAAATTTCACCCATACACAACATTCGGAAAGAAATGCCACCAGCCATTATACTGTCAGGAACAAAAGACCATTTAGTTCCTGTTGAAACTCTACAGCTTTTCAAAACGAAAATGGAAGAAGCAGGATCAAGATGCGATTTAGTACTCTATGAGAATCAAAAGCACGGATTTTTTAATTTTAGTGCAACTGGTAAAAATAAGAATGAGTACTATAAAAAAACGATTGCTGAAGCCGATAAGTTCCTTGTTTCGCTGGGTTTTCTGCAGTAAAAACAGAATTGGGAAATGACACTTCACCAGGAAATGGCGTGAATATAATCAGAAGTACATGTATGAAAAAATCACTTGTAACATCGGCAGTTCCATTTGTCTTTTTAGCTTCTTTGGTTGCAAATGAAAAGCCTAATGTGCTTTTCATTGCAATCGATGATTTAAACGATTGGGTAGGATGTTTAAAAGGGCATCCTCAGGTAAAAACTCCCAACATTGATCGTCTGGCATCCATGGGAATGCTTTTCACCAATGCACATTGCCAGGCACCTATTTCCGGACCTTCAAGAGCCAGTGTGATGACTGGCTTATATCCTTCTACCAGTGGAAATTATTTTCAATTACAGGATACGGATATAAAGTCGTCAAATGACATAACTGCAAAAGCCGACTTTATGCCGGATTATTTTGAGAAGTTTGGTTATAAAACGATGGCAGTTGGGAAGATATATCACAATGGCGACGGTGCTGAAACGTTTGATTTGTACGGGGGTACGTTTGATAAATTCGGACCCAGACCCGAAAAACGGATGAATTACGATCCCAAATGGTTCCCTGAAAAGGAAGGAGCTACACAAACAGACTGGGGACCGTTTCCTGAAAGTGACGAATTGATGCCGGATTATAAATCGGCGAAATGGGCTATTGACAGATTACAGGAATCCCACGAAAAACCATTCTTTCTTGCCGTAGGGTTTATCAGACCACACGTTCCCTGGCATGTTCCTCAAAAATGGTTTGATTTGTTTCCATTGGAAAGCATTATCACACCGCCCTATAACCCACACGATTTCGATGACATTCCACAATTGGCCCAAAAAATTGCTGAAGCTCCCATGATGCCAACTACAGAATGGCTTATCGAAACTAATCAATGGCGTGAAGTGATTCAGGCATATCTGGCATGTATTGCCTTTGTGGATACCCAGGTAGGAAAGGTTATTGATGCGTTGGAAAAATCGGATTATTCTTCAAATACCATCGTAGTTTTGTGGTCAGATCATGGATATCATCTGGGTGAGAAAAACCGTTTTGCCAAACAGGCCATTTGGGAAAGAACGACACGAATACCCCTTATTTTTAAAATACCGGGTTATACTGCTTCTCAAAAATGCACTGCCCCGGTTCAGTTGGTTGATATCTATCCGACACTGCTAGAGTTATGTGGATTAGCTCCTTACCAACTTGCCGATGGCCATTCTTTAGTCCCTCTTTTGCAAAATCCTGAATCTTCATGGCCTTATCCGGCTCTGTCTTTTTATGGTACAGGCAATATTGCCGTACGCGACTATCGCTATCGTTTGATTGAGTATGCCGACAATTCCAAAGAATTGTACGACATAAAAAGGGATCCTAACGAATGGATAAATCTGGCTGGTAAAAGAAAATACCAACGAGTAATTAAAAAAATGGAAACGCAATTTCCTGTACAATGGGCAAAAACTGCTCCGGACATGATATTCAATTTCAACAAGTATTTTAAAGAAACGTATAAATAAATTACTTCATGTATCCATTGAAAAATATCACAACGAAATTTTGTATAATATTGCTCTTCGGTTTTTTGATCGTTTTTAAGTTGACTGGAACTGATATTTCAAACGACAACTATCGCTTTTATAGTCCAGTCATTCCGGGTTATAATGCCGATCCAAGTAGTTGCCGGGTTGGTTCTGATTATTATACAATAACAAGTACAAGTGAATATTTTCCGGGAATTCCTGTATATCACAGCAGAGATCTTGTTTCCTGGAAAATGATTGGTCATGTCCTCAGCCGGCCATCACAACTTACGTTGGATAGCGTGGAATGTGCCCGCGGAGTGTTTGCACCTACGATCCGGTATCATAGGGGAACTTTTTATGTCATTTGTACATTAACAGGTGTTGCAAAAGGCAATCCATCAGGAAACTTTATTGTTACATCCAAAAATCCGGCAGGCCCCTGGAGCGAACCTGTTTGGTTGCCGGATGTACCGGGTATTGACCCTTCTTTATTTTTTGATGATGATGGAAAGGTGTATATTCATGGAAATTTTACACCGTCAACCAGATTGTTCGACAAACACAGGGATATCTGGCAAGCAGAATTAGATATGGCTACCAATCGATTGGTGAGTAAACCTGAAACAATTTTGAATACTTCGGACTTCCACAACCGTGAACTAATTGATCGGGGAGTGCAAAACGGGCTGAATAATTTTGAAGCTCCTCATATTTACAAAAAGGATAACTGGTATTATCTTGTAATAGCTCATGGAGGTACTTTCCATAATCACGCCATATCCATCTTTCGCAGCCGTCAAATACAGGGTCCCTATGAAAATAATCCACTGAATCCGATACTCACTCACCGGAATTTATCACTTGAGGCACCTATCACATCAACCGGCCATGCCGATTTTATAGAAACACCGGATGGGAAATGGTGGATGGTGTATCTTGCCCGAAGACCGTATGGTGGTGATATACATATACTTGGAAGAGAAACATTTTTAGCATCAATAAATTGGAAGGATGGATGGCCGATTGTGAATCCCCACGGAAATACAGGAAAATTTAATCTGGAATCAACCAATTCGACTGATTCAGACCATCCGGACAAGCATATTGTTACAATCAGGGATGAATTTTCGGATTCACAACTTGCTCCAGACTGGACATTTCTGCGAACTCCCCATGAGCCTTGGTGGTCGCTAATTTCTAACAAGGGTTATTTAACTATGCAATTGCGCTCTGAAAAAGTTTCTGAAATTCAGAATCCTTCTTTTATTGGTCGCAGATTACAAACTGAAAATGCGTATTTTTGTGCTAAAATGGAGTACAAACCTGTAACCCATAATGAAGAAGCCGGGCTGGTTGTCATTAGAGACCGGAAAAATTACCTGAAGTTTACGGTGAGTCTCGAAAAGGAAAAGAGAGTTGTAAAAGTACATAAACGATCACTCCCGAACGCTACTGACCTTCAATTAGCAGCGTTGGAAGACTCCGAAGATAAATTGTTGCTTCGCATTGATTCAAAAGGCGTATTGTTTTCTTTTTCAGTGTCGTCCGATGGAACTGAGTGGCACAATGTCCTCTCCGATGTGGATGCCCGTTTTTTGGGGATGCCTGAGGCGGGTCGATTTACCGGGACTTTTATCGGCATGTATGCTTTTGCAGCTAATCCTTCTGCAACTAAAGCTGTTTTGTTTGATTGGATTGAAACTACTAGTTTTTAAATTTAATTCTGAATCACATGAAACCATTACTCACTTCCATGCTTGCATTTTCGCAATTAGGACTTGCTTTTGCTTCCGCAGGCGAACAATCAAAAAAGAATATTTTATTTATTGCCGTTGATGATCTGAAACCAATATTGGGGTGTTACGGTAATAAATTAATCAAAACACCGAATATTGACAGGCTTGCGTCAAGGGGTACTGTTTTTCTGAGCAATTATTGTCAGCAGGCAGTATCAGGGCCTACGCGTGCCAGTTTAATGACCGGGATGCGTCCCGACTACACCAGGGTTTGGGATTTAAAAACCAAAATGCGCGATATGAATCCCGACATTATAACATTACCCCAGTATTTAAAAGAAAATGGGTATACAACTGCGGGAATAGGTAAAATTTACGATCCGCGATGTGTGGATACCGACCTGGATAAACCTTCGTGGAGTATTCCTTTTCATAAAAATGCAGATCAGTATTATTCCGTTTCAATCGGGATGCCTCAGTTTGGGTATCAATTGCCCGAAACAAAAACAAGGATGAAACTGTACATGGAGTACCTGCTTGAAAAGGGAGTTGACCCTAAAGACCTCAGAGATTCAGTGATGCTGCAAATTAAACCTTCGGTTGAATGTGTTGAAGTGCCTGATAACGCTTATAGTGATGGGGCCAATGCATTGTTTGCAAGCAAGTTACTTGAAGATTTAAACAAAAAGAAGGAGCCTTTCTTTTTGGCTGTGGGTTTTACCAAACCCCACCTTCCGTTTATTTCGCCAAAAAAATACTGGGATTTGTATAACCGTGAGGAAATGCCTCTCGCAGCATATACCCAAGTGGCTGAGAACAGTCCTGAAATTGCTTACCATACCGCTGCCGAATTAAGAGCTTATTCAGATATACCACCACTTATCTCCTTTACAGATCAGAGACCTGGTATTGAAATGGATATCAGGAAACAAAAGGAACTAATTCATGGTTATTATGCTGCTATCTCCTACATGGATGCTCAGGTAGGTGTTTTGTTGAATGCACTTGACTCACTTAATCTTACAGAAAACACAATTGTAGTTCTATGGGGCGATCATGGCTGGCATCTGGGCGATCACAATCTCTGGTGTAAACATACAAATTTTGAGCAAGCAACGCATGCACCCTTACTTATTTCTTATCCGGGTTTCACGGCAAATGTATCAAAATCGCCCACTGAATTTATTGATATATTCCCAACTTTGTGTGAATTAAATGGATTGGCTGTTCCCTCTCATTTGCAGGGAAAAAGCCTCAAACCGGTAATGAAGGATCCATCAAAACGGGTTAAAGAATTTGCCGTCAGTCAATACCCGAGAAGTGCTATTCAACAAGAAACCAATCGCCTTGGATATTCTGAAGGAAAATACATGGGTTATTCGTTACGCACCGAACGCTACCGATACACTGTGTGGATGAAAAATAACTATAGAAGTACCCAACAGTTTAATCCTGAATTGATAATTGCCGCTGAATTGTACGACTATCTCGAAAACCCCGATGAAACACGTAATTTAATTGAAGATAAAAAGTACAGTCAGGAAGTTCAAAAATTAAATTCATGGTTTAAAGAGTTTGTGCGTACTCAACAAATAACCCAATCATCAGTTAAAGTTGATCAAGATTGATTCGTAATGGTATAATCCCGAAGAAGTATTGAAATTACAAAGGAATTTCTTAGCGTTAAATTGATTACAACGGTAATGTACAATTTTATTATTAAAGTGGATTGCTTTATCATAGTTTCAGAGTGTAATGCACTATGTTTGTATTCAAATATTAATCAGAAATACATTGATGAGGTCAACTTTACTTTATTGTTTGCTTTTTTTGTTTCAGTGGTCGGGTGCGCAACTTGTTAACCGCATCCTGGTTCCTACCGACGATACGTATACCTACAGCGATAATACCATTCGTGGGATGGAATCGTTGTTGAAAACATACCATTCCACTGCCGGGTCTCAATTCCGCCGGGTCATCTACCTGAAATTTGATATCTCAGTGCTGTCGAACCAGATCAGCACTTCCAGGATTCGTCTGTATTGTAATGGAGTGACTGCCGGAGGCGATAAGGCCCATATCTGGGATGTCTATCCGGTGACGGTAAATACCTGGTCCGAAGATGATCTGACTTTCACCAATGCAGCACAAAAAGCAGGTGCTGATGTCACCAGTCCTTTATTGGCTTCTTCAGCTTCCTTTGATGCTGGTCTTGCTATTGAGCCCGGATATATAGAATTGAGCGGAAGTGCGCTAACGAAAGCCTTGCTTGATTCTGTCAATGCAGGTAAGAATTACTTTTCTATGCGAATCAGGGAACGTAATGTGGTAAAGAATGGCACAAGTGGTGTGATTGTGGATTTTCATTCGAGAGAAAACAGTAGTGGTTTTGCACCCGAACTCATTGTAGAGGAGAAGAATGTAGAAGATGCAAAACTCGCTGATCTTAAAGTGGATGACGAATCGATAGGCAGTTTTAGTGAAAACACATTTTCGTATGTTTGGCGTGCAGAATGGAACAGAACAACAATTCCGACAGTTACAGCGACTGTGAAATATCCGGAAGCAACCACTACCATAACACCTGCCACAGCGCTTGCAGGAAATTTGGCACAGCGAACTACGACTGTTGTGGTGACAAATGGTGAAAATACACTCAGGTATTCGGTTGTTTTCGAGCTTTTACCACCTCCTACCGATGCAAGCTTATCAGGTATTAATATTGATGGGAAGGCGCTGGATTTTTTCAGTCCAACCAAAACAACATACAAAGTGTATGTTCCCTATTCAGCAAGCACGGTACCCATTGTAGAGGCTACAGCCTCCGATCCCAAAGCAGGTATAGCACAGGTAGCAGCACAGAAGATTGAGGCTACAGCTCCAGAGTCCTTACGTACAATGACAATCAACGTAACTGCAGCTAACGGAATCGACCAAAAGTTGTATTCACTTATTTTCGAACAATTGCCTGAAATGGACCTTTTTCTGGCTTTGGGACAGTCCAATATGGCAGGAAGAGCTAATCTGACAGGTGATATCATGTCGCCCATCGATAATGTGTTTTTACTTACACCCGGGGGATCGGTTGAAACAGCATCCAATCCCATGAACAAATACTCGAATATTCGTAAGGATATTAGTCTGCAAAAACTGGGGCCGGTATATTCCTGTGCTCTCAAACTACGTGAACAGGTTCAAAAACCACTCGGTTTCGTTGTCAATGCACAGGGTGGTTCATCCATCACTGTCTGGTATCAGGCAGGAAAAGCCAATTACGACGCTACCCTTATCAGGGCTAAGGAAGCACAAAAATGGGGAAGAATCAAAGCAATAATCTGGCATCAGGGAGAAAGTGATGGAAGTATTGTGGATAGTTACCTGAGCCGATTGCTGACCATGGTACAAAGTTTCAGAAGGGATCTGAACGAGCCGGAATTGCCGGTTATAGCCGGAGAACTGGGATACTGGAGAGGAGGCGGAACCGGGTCAACGGCTTTCAATCAAATGATAAGAACGATTTCGGGAACTATTAACAATAGCGACTGGGTATCAGCTGAAGGAGGAAATCCATTGAACAATGATCCGACCGACCCGCACTTCGACACTGAAAGTCAGCTTATCCTCGGACAAAGATATGCCGATAAACTCATACAACATTTGTATATCAGCAACATCACAGACAATCATAAAAAAAAAGACCCGGTAACATATCAGATTAATAAAAATGAAATCAGGTTAAAATCAGAAGAATACCTTTTGTACACTATAGCCGGCATCAATGGCCAGCAGATTTTTCAGGGCAAACTATATCAAAATAATGAAGATAGAATCACTTTACCTCAGGGTCTGTATATTTTAAATATAAACAATGATAAAATCAATTTTACCGGGAAAAAATAAAAAAAGTTTTGTCATTTCAAACAGAGCTAAACAATTATAAAACAGTATATTACCCCTATTAGCTTGACGGCTATGCCCTCACGGGCTAGTTTATCCAGTCCGGGTGTTATAGCTATTTTATCCCCATAGGCCGACATCAGAGGTTTTAAATCGTCGACAACTATAAACAACACATTGGGTTTCGACTTAGCCGGTTTTGCCGGTTGAGCAACAATATGAGACTGCGTAATTGCAAACAGTGAGAATCCAAGCGTATTTCTGAAATTAAACTTCATATATCATTAGCTTTTGATTATAAGTAGTACCTTTCATGTAAACCCAAAGCAGATAAACTCCAGACTTATTTACTGTTGTTGTTCGACTTGAGTAGCTATTGATTTTTCCCCGGTAAATTCTTTGACCTGTGGTGCTAAATATTACATATTCAATTACTTCAGCTGATGTGTTGTTTATGGTCAGTTTTTGGTTACTGAGATTAATAGTAACTCCCATGTCGGATAATTGAATGTATGAAGATGTTTGATTGTTATAGCTTATCACATAACTCTGCTGATTCCCGTTTTCAGCTGTAACATTTAGCTTCACTCCTTTCTGTATATGATTTTCGACTGAAGTTGTTGCAATACTGGCAAAGGGATTATTCGGATATCCAACAATGGTTGGTGGTTGCTGAAAAGTTTCACTTAAATGATAACTCAATACCGTTGGATTGAAATCCGGAAACGCAACACCATTTACCTTGATAGCAATCAAACCGGCGTCGTTACTTGCAGCACAGGTAGATGCAAAATTCTGATACGAAAATCCAGAATTCCAGTTATCTGTGCGAAAAGGAGAGGCAGGCAAATCTGCTGAATTATATAAATTACATACAGGATTTTTTGCCCATGCATAACGAACTGAAACAGGATTAGAAACAAAATTGCTTTTTACAATAACCGTACTATCGTTTATTATGGTAGCTGTAGCCGATTTGAAAGCCTTGTCGCTGCCTGCCAACACAAAGCCTTTTAACTCAGTTTCATTCGTCTTTATTTTTAATCCTGTACCCACATTTTTGAACACAATTATGGCTGAATCATTTGCAAAACGATAATTTGAAATAACCGGACTTTCGCCCACAATATCCAATTGATACGTGTTTTTCAATGCAATTTTAGCTAAGCGTTCTCCCACAGGTAGTTTGTTTTTGGGATGAATCCGAATCATATCATCGGCGTTGTTCGGGTCCTCGTTGGTGTCAATAGATACAGCCATGCC
>Ga0172367_10002588_pt1 | contig 24628 bp, 22 predicted proteins | sample Lak10m_FD_114542 | JGI IMG/M metagenome (GOLD analysis project Ga0172367, IMG submission 114542) | Freshwater microbial communities from Kabuno Bay, South-Kivu, Congo - kab_022012_10m | ecosystem: Environmental > Aquatic > Freshwater > Lake | place: Democratic Republic of the Congo: South-Kivu...
AGCCGTGCGAACCAGCCGCTGGTCATCACCAGTTCCTCATGTTCAGACAGTGACGCTGAGTGTCCAGACGATGTTGCTAAGGAAAGCCACCAACTGGCCAAAGCGGGAATCAGCGTCACGGCCAATACCAACGAGGCCAGCAGCGACACCACCATGGTCAAAGCCAATGCCTTGAAAAAACTGCCGGCGACACCGTCCAGAAACGCCAGCGGGATAAACACCACTACTGGCGTTAAAGTCGAGGCGAGCAATGGTCGAAAGATTTCCGCCAGACCGGCGGTCACCGCATCCAAGCGTTCTCGCCCTTGCTGCAATTTGGCGTGAATGGCTTCCACGACCACGATGGCATCGTCGATAATCAAACCTATGGCGGCGGCAATGCCGCCTAAAGTCATCAAATTAAAACCCAGACCGCTAATGCGTAAAATCAGCATCGCCAGCAATACCGTGACCGGGATGACCACCGCCGCAACCAGCGTGGTGCCCCAGTTTTTCAGGAACACATACAAGATTGCGACCGACAAGATCAGGCCCAACACGATGGCTTCCCAGACGCTCTGAATCGAATCGCCGACTAATAAAGACTGGTCGTAAAACACCTGCATTTGCATACCGGGCGGCAGGCTTTGTTTTAAGGTCTCCAGTTCCTCCTTTAGTTGTTGGGCAATGCCTAAAGTACTGCCGTTCGGTTGGCTATAAATGTTTAGCAACACCGCATTGACGCCATTCGCCGTGACGACGTTAAAGACCGGTTCCTGGCTGCGCTCGACCTTGGCGAAATCCTTGATGCGGATCGGGTGCGCGCTTGCCGTCGCGGTTTGAGGTGGTTGGGTCGACGGAACAGGCGCCGCTCCCGGCACCGACACCGTCAGATTCTCCAGTTCTTCAATCGAATGGATGCGGCCGTCGGCCACGGTTAGATACAGCTTATAGTCTTCTTCCAGCATCCCGGTGGGGACGATTAGATTGTTTTTGAGCAAGGTATCGGTCACTTGGCCGAGACTGAGATTGACGGCTTGCAGCCGCAACGGATCGACGACGACGTGGTATTCCGGCATACGGCCGCCGACGATGCCGGTCCTGGCGACGCCGGAGATGCGCAGCAAACGTGGTTGTAATGTGTAGCGGGCGGTCTCCCATAACTCTGTCAGCGAATGATCCGGGCCGGTCAAACTCAAACCGATCACCGGAAACGCCGCGAACGTCAGCCGCCACACGGCAGAAGTTGCGGTCGGCGGCAGGGATTTTTGCACGTTGGCCAGCCGGCCTTGCACAAACAGTTCGGCCTGAACCATATCAGTCTTCCAATCGAAAAACACGTTGACTTCCGCCGATCCGCGCCCGGTTTTCGAACGGATGGTGGTGACGCCGGGAATATCTTTCATGGCTTCTTCGACCGGCCGGGTGATGGTCGCCATCATTTCGTTAGCGGGCATGACGCCGTTGTCGATCAAAATCACCACGCGGGGAAAATCGGTGCGTGGAAAAATCGACGACGGCATGTTCAACGCGGCATAGACACCGGCCAGACACAGCGCGACGCACAAGAACACGATGGCCAAGCGATGGCGAAGCGGAAAGGCAAAGGATGATGACGACATTATTCGGTTACTCGAATACGGGTTTCATCGGGCAGTCCATAGGCCCCATCAGTCACCACAGCCATACCTTCCTGCAACTGATCGCCGGTTATTTCCACCTGGTTACCATCGCGCAGTCCGGTTTTGACCATCACCCGCTTTGCGTGGTTGCCGTCGACCAGCGTAATCGTGCTGCCGGTATCGCCATGCACCACGCTCTGAATGGGCACGGCCAATTGGTCGCGCAACTCGGCGACCCGAACCCGCACCCGAACGAATTGACCAGCGCGAAGGCTACTAGCGCTAGGTAAGGACGACCTGACCAAAACAGTATCGGTCAGAGGATCGATTTGTGGGCTGATTAAAACGACTTGGCCAGAACCCACGGTCTGATCGGTTGGCGAACTTGGTTCTAACTCGACCGGCTGACTCAATCGAACAGCTCCGATTTCTTGGCTGGGAATTTTAAGAGCGACATCCAGCCGTTTCAGATCGATCAAATCAGCCAAAATGCTATTGAGGCCGATGGCCTCGCCAGCTTTGACATGAATCGCGGCAACGGTGGCGTCCAGCGGGGCTTTGATCGTGAGCAGATCGCGTTGCGTTTCGGCATTCGCCAAGTCCTTAAGCGCCGTTTGCAGTAGTTGCTCGGCCTCGTCGTAGAGTTTCCGCGATACGTTGTCCGCTGCATTCAATTGCTGCTTGCGGGCAAAATTCTTCTGCGCGAACTCGACGGCGACCTTGGCTTTGGCAACCAGAGCGTCGACGGCGCGGCTATCGAGTTCGAACAAGACGGCGCCTTTTTTAACTACTTGGCCTTCTTCGCAAAATACCTGAGCAACAATGCCGGCAGTGGGGGCCGCGAGTTTAGAGCTGGCTGCCGGCTTGCCGGCAAATGCCGGTTCCGGTTCGACCACACCATATGCCATGACATAGCGGTAGAGCGTGGTTTTTACGATTTGCGCAACTTTAACGGCCACTTCGGTTTCGACTGTGCTTTCGCTTTCGGCGTTTGTCGCCGGTCGCAACGCAAACAGGCCCAAGGCCGTCACGGTAATCAGAATAAACCCTATGGGGTGTTTCATGGTTTAGGTTCCTTGGCGGCTAATTCGGCAAGCGAACTCGGCGTAAGTACTGAATGCAGCGGCTGGCGTAGTGTGTCTTCCAATCCGTTCAACGCCTGTTGGGTTTCGACCTGCACATCCAAGCGGGCGCGTTCCGCAACGGATTGTTCGAGTTCGGCGCTCAACAACGCTATGCGGTCCACTTCTCCACCTTGATACTGGGCTTGCACCGCCATCAAATTGCGTTTCTGGGTTTGGACTTGAGTTTCGCTATCTCGCCATTTTTCCATCAGCGCCGCGACACCGGCATGCGCCCGATCGATGTCGCCGATGATTTTCATCTGTAAAGCTTCGAAACGTGCGGCCATCTCAGTCCGCTTGGCTTCGGCTTCGGCGATAGGGCCTTGGTTTTGATGCAACAACGGCAATGGTAATGTCGAACCCAGCGTCCAGCGGTGTTCGCCCATTTCCCATGCGTAACCGGGGTTGGCTTGCAGATTGGGATATTGGTTAGCGACTTCCAGTTGCAATGCCGCCTGGGAAGCTTGGTAATCCGCCAAGACCGCCAACACGTCGGGACGGGTGTGCAAGGCTTGGGTTTTCAGCGTATTGACGGGAACGTCTTGTAAAGCCGGATTGACGACAAAATCGTTGTAGTCGAAGACCGCATTTGTCAGTCCATCGACCGGAATACCGATGGCCGCTGCTAACGTCACTTTGCTTTCCGCCGCGCGTTTTTGCATCGCATCGGCATTGAGTTTCGCTTGATTGAGCGCCAAATGCGAGCGGCTGATTTCCAACGGCCCGATTTCGCCGACGGCGAGTTGTTGTTCCAAGCATTGATTGATGGAATGTTGAACGGCGAGTTGTTGGTTGGCAAATTGTGCGGCTTGCCCGGCGATAAACGATTCCAACAACGCTACCCGTAACCGTCCGCGTACCAGCCAAGCAGTGTCGGCAATCCGTAAGCGGGCCGCGACGGCCAGTTGGTTAGCCTTCTCGATCCGGTCGTCACGCTTGCCGGCGGTTTCGATGGGAATGCTAATTGAACTTGCGGCAATCCAAGGTACGGCGGCAGTCGCCAAATTACGGACCATGGTGGGCGAAATCGTGATGAAGGGGTTGGGACGCTGCTCAGCAGTCTTGATGCCCGCCGCCGCCCAACCCGCTTGCGCACGGGCCACCGCCAAATCCGGGTGGTAGAACATCGCCGCCAATGTCAGGCGATCCAGATTCCAGTTCTTGCCAGCATCAATCGATTTTTCCGCCGTTGCCGACTGCATGAAATTCAGCAATTCGGAGCTTGTAAGGCTGTATTGTTGAAGCTGAGCGGCTGAATGTTCCGGCGCAAGCTCGCGAGATTGGAATTCCGCGCAGCCGGTGAGAACCAAATTAAGCACTGATACAAGCAAAAAGGTTAGGAATGATCGACGCATGGTCAGAGAATAACAAGGCGTTCCTGACGTGCCCATGACGGGAAGATTACATTTTTGTCAGAATTCTGAAGTTAATACCAGAAGAAAGCGCGCACCGAATTGGCAATTCGACTAGAAAGCTCAGTAATCATGGCTGCTTAGAACCCAAAACCAGTCGTTGGAAAACGATATTTTCGCTGTATTGAACGTCGTAAATTGGCCGATTCTGTTGAAAAGTCGGTTTTATTAAAATTTTAACCAATTTTGCCGTTCGTCAAAATGATAACTGTTTGTTTTCAAAAATAGCTTGGTTTTAATTCCACATAAATGCGGACATGGCGACCCTGAAGACCTTTACCCCTTCGATGGAAATCTATTCAATTGACGAAGCGTTTCTTGATTTGACGGGCGTCTATCCGTGTCAATCCGGCCCAATTGCTTACGGACAGCGTATCAAGAAAACAGTGCTACGCGCGACAAGACTTTGGCCAAACTGGCCAACTTCGCTGCCAAGAAATGGCCCAAAACTCACGGCGTATTGGATGTATCGGACCCGTTGCGCAGGGAAAAGCTAATGCGTATCGTACTGGTCAACGAGGTCTGGTGGATTGGCCCGCAACAGCTGATTTTTTATACAGTGAGCCATCAGAATTGATAGTGTTCATTGTCTCGCAGCCGCCGGTTACTTATTGGTATGGTGATGTAAGAAAAAATCGATGATGGCATCGCTACGCTGTTCCGGCCATTGCGCATGCGGTTTGTCGCCTTCGCAATACACGGTTTTTACGCCATTGGCGCAACCGGAATAAGCCACGCAACCGTTGCCTATCGTATCGGGAATCGGCTCGCATTTGTTACAGGCCGCCCACCAGCCGGCTGTTTGCTGTCCGTAACCCGGAAACAGCCGGTCCTTGCTGCTGTGTATGATCATCACCGGCAAGGGTTCCGGGCATTTGCGGTCGCGTAAGTCCTCATAGGTTACGCCGGCGGCACTGGGGGCGATTGCTGCAGGAATGTGCCGGGTGCCGGTCATAAAAGCTAAAGCCATTGCCGAGGTGCCGCCATCGGAATGACCGGTTACATATACCTGTTTTTCATCGATACACCATTTTTTAGCCATCGCATGGGGGATCGTACCCAGTTCCACGGTCGTGCTCGGCGAAAGCTCGGGATGATCGGCATAAGCAACGATAAAGCCGGAGCGGGTTGCGGGCAAGGTGAATCCTATCATCTTCTCCGTTTTGGCGCGATTCGCACCCGCCGGTGAAAATACCAGTAATAAAGGATGGGCAATCGATGCATCATAATTCTTAGGGGTGCGGACGTTGTAATTTATGCCGTTTTCGGTTTCTTCTCCGTACGTTTCTCCGGTATCGCCACTCAATAGGTCAGGCTGGCAAGTGCCGCGCGGCATATCCGGTCGGTAAACGGTTTGCCCTAGTTCCACCGGAACGCCGCTATGATCCAGCCAAAGCATGCCGACCACCGCTATTACCGGCAATCCGAACATGACTTTTTGCCAACGATTGCTTTCAAGAAGATAGGACTTTAACTGCGCAATATTCATTTTGATGGCTCCCTGATGGGTTCGGCGCTTGGTTTAGGCTTCCGGATTTTGCTTGGGCGTAAGCGTTAACGCGGCCCGGAACAAGCCGTAAGCCAGCAAAGACAGGCTGGCTATCGTTATCAGCAGCGGCGTATAGTTTTTACCCGGCACCGACTCCAGCCCGACTGAGAACGGAATATGGGTATCCAAACGCTTATCCTTATCAACGATAGCAATATGCGCCAAGTAATTGCCGGCGCCATAACGGCTAAAGTCCACCGAGACGTTCGCCGTGCCGGTTTTGACTTTTTGTGGTTCCCGATAAAACACCCGCGTACCATCCGGCTCTTTGGTGATCTCGAATTCGACGCTGACATGGCGCAGGCTTTTGCCTTCGTAATCGAACACTAGTTTGGTGGGGCCGACGCCTGGAATGATGTTGCAGTATTCCCGGTTGCCGGACAATGTCGGGGTATACGCCGTAAGATGCACGCGTTCAAAGCCCACTCGCGCATTGCAGTTATCGACCTCTTCGGCCGCGCCGCGATGAGCATGGGCATTGCCCAACAGCAAGCACGCCAGCGCCAAGATCAAGGCTATCTTTGCGCCTTGGCTTTTATAACGGTTATGTCCGGTGTTCATCGGTTTCCTCCTGCAAAGCGTTTAACTTAAGCTGGTCAACGCAATTAGAAATCGAAGGTTTCCACTTCGGAAATCAAAAACGTCGGTGCGCCGCCGCTGGAAATCTCCACCGCATGCGCCGCCGTTTCCTGGCCACCGGGCGAACTTAGGCAGGCTTGCAAGTCGCTGATCGATGGGAAGTACACTTCGGCGATACGATGAAACTGCGCGGCGCTTTGGTCGGCATTGGATTTGATCAGAGAGGCGACGAAGCGGGTCTTCCCAGCCAACTTTTCCACGGCCATCGGCACGTGTTCGTCGGCATAGCGGCGTTCGAAGGTTTCCAGATCGGTCGGTACGGGGTACATCACAATTAATTTTGCTGCTTTCATAGGTTTCTCGAATGTTTTTGTAAAAAGTAGATGCTATGAAACGCCTATTTTTCCAATTAGTAAAATACCGATTTTCTATGAAACAATAGGTTTTTCCTATTCAAACGGGGCAAATATGGAAATGCAACAAATACGCTATTTTCTGGCGGTATGCGATAAGGGATCGTTTACGCGGGCGGCGCAATCGGCTTTTGTCGCGCAGCCGTCGTTGACGCAAGCGATTAAAAAGCTGGAGGACGAACTGGGCGGAGAGTTATTCAGCCGCGAACGCAGCGGCTGTCGTTTGACATCGCTGGGGCGTTTGGTGGAGCCGACCCTGAGGCAGATCTTTCGCGAGGCGCAAACCATCAAGGCCGAGGCTGTCCGCTTCAGCCGCTTGAACACCGTGCCGCTGCGCATAGGCGTGATGGCTACTATTGCCGCGCAGCATATGAGTCCGTTCTTCGCCGACTTCCAGCAAGAACGGCCGCACGTGGAATTGGAACTGGTGGTGGATAACGAGTGTAATCTGGCGCAGCAATTGGATGAGGGAAGGCTGGATTTGATGGTCAGTGCGCCGACCTCGCCGCTGCCGGCGCATTTACAGTCCTTAAAGCTGTACGAGGAGCGCTATGTAGTGGTTTTTAACGACAAGCATCGCTTCAATCAATTGGAGGTCATCGATTTGGCGACCATCCAATCCGAGCCTTATCTGGATCGCCTAAACTGCGAATTACGCGAAACCTTGCGCGGCGTTTGCCTGGGCCGGCAGATCAATCTCTATGCGGCTTATAGAAGCAACAGCGAGGAATGGATATTGAGCATGGTGCGGGCCGGGATAGGCGTGGCGTTGATGCCGGAATTCAGTGTGTCGAAGCGGGGCGATAAGCTCAAAACCCGGTATTTATCCGATCCGGAAATTCGGCGCACGATTTTTGCGGTTTACCAGGACTCGGCGGCGACAAATCCGGAAGTAAACCAGTTGCTGGAAAAATTTAAAGTTGGGTTTTGACGGGAGCGATTAGCTTAAGGCCTCAAGAATTGCTGCAATTTCCCTAATCGGTAGCTTTTTCAATAAAGACACAATTTCAGCCAGATGTTGACGATGGACCCAAGGTCTCGACAATTTCTTGGCGTGGCGTATGTTGGCTATGAACCATGCCTTCAACCAATTTATGTTTGTTGAGTAGCTCTTGGATTTTATCTAAGGACATGCTAATTGGACTGACTCGATTTGTTGGAATAACTTTTGCCATTATAAGTTACCCCTTTCAACTATCCCACAAGTTACCCAATCATCATAGACACGATCTCGAGAAGCGATAGCCACTTCTCTAAAGTTCAGGATTAATTAAAACGGTCGCTAACTATCCCGATATAACACGGGCAGCCGTATCGACCTTTAGGCGGGATATCGTCCAATTGACTGCTTTGACGGGATAATCAGCCAGTCAATTGAGGGATTTCAAAAACTTCGACCGTCAACAAGTGGCCGGTTGGGTGAGGTCGCCAACGGCTGGTTTGTAGTTCGCCAATCTTCTGAACCTCGCTTTGGCCGACTGGCCGCTTTCGAGAATCGCGGCTGTCAAAAATGGGTCGAAACCGGCCCCCGGAATACCGTAATAAACCTCCGCAATTCATTGACAAAGCCCAAGGTCAGCTTTCCCCTTTTAACTCATCATAACACTCCAGTTCGTCCATCGCCTGTTGCAGGCTTACAAGTTGTTCGCGTTGTTTTAGGTTCATCCTTACGCATGTCACTGTGCTGTGTGCTTGTCGGTAGGCATTTGTCGGCGCCAGTGAATAACCTTAAGCTCCAGCGTCGTCATCCCACAAGACCGGAAAGGCTTGTCGGGCTCGATCCAGGTATTCCGGGTCAACATTTTTACCGTGCAGGGTAATCAGCAAGGCATGCAAGTCGGCGGTATTGACATTAAATGTCCGTTTCGGGGCTTTTTCCATCCACATCGACAACCGTTTCACCGTGGACTTAAACGGCAGTGGTTTGCTGATGGGTTTGATTGGTTGTGCCAACTCGGCTTCAATAATCGCCTTCTCATTGCCGGGTGGCGCTTTCAAGGCTTTACGCAGAATATCTTTAGCTCGATTCCAGGACAACTCACCACTAGCCAGTTTTTCGCGAATGACATCTGTGGTCATGGGTGCGTAGCGAATGATGTCATCAATCCAGCTGACGCTTTTATCGAAAAACTCCGCGATGCGCTCTTTGGACCAATTAGCATTGTTCAGATAAATCACGGTCTGAAAGTAATCGGTGATACGGGTATCGACTCGGTCCGAATTCAGTTTCAAGTTGAGTGCCTTGATCTCATCAGGATCACCGGCCACAACCCGTACATCGACTTGATCGAAATATCCCGGATGACTTCTGCGGATCCCTTGAATGGCTTCCATCCGGTGAAATCCGCCCACCAAATAATATTCTTTGCTTTGTCTTTCCCAGACCACCAGTGGCTCGAACAAGCCGTTGGCCACGATGTCACGTTCTAAATGGGCGACCTTGGCCATATCCAATTCACGGTGATTGGTCAGAGTATGATGGTATTGAATCAGTTCGATTGGTAAATATTCGTAGCGCTTGGTGGCAAGCATGTCCATTCTCGGTAGTGGCGGATGAAGCATTGTAGAGAGCTTGGACGGCCACTGACAATGCAGTATTTGACGCATAGTCCATTAAACGAAAATAATCCAATCCAGGAAGTCGGCGATATGACGTGGCAGATTGCTGATACCGTCGGCAAACTCCACCCGCAAGAAGAATATCGGTGCGAAAAATGGCGGATTTGCTGGGCATTGCTAATGCCGATTCATTCTGACCAAGCTTCGGGAGCTCAAGCCCTAATCGAATCCACCGCCATTTTCGACCATTGGCCCATCTTTAAACCAAGCCATGAGTTCACGCATTTCACCGGTTTGCTTGAGGCGTTGATCAATCACATCCTGGTTCCCCCATACCACCGCATCTAATACGCCATTTTCTACCAGGGCCTGAATGTCTTGGCAGTAAAGTCCTTTATCGCGTTCTACGTAGAATCCATAGGTACGGCATGCGGTAGGCCGATAGGGATAGACCCGGCAAGTCCCAGCAACCTGATCCAGCATTGGGCAGACGATGGGGCGACTTGTTTGTTCAGCAAGTGCAATGACACTTTGACGAATACTGTGCTGCAGTTCCTTAGGCAATGTGGCTAAGCCTTGTTGTAGCAACGCCCATTCGGATGCCGAAAGCTGAGGGATTTCTGCCAAGCGATGACAGCACCCTTCACAGCCGGCACGGCAAAGCCAATCGGGATGCTCTTGGCGAATAGCCTGAACACGCTGGTCAATATCGGCATGCAATTCAATCAGTGTCGGATTCAAAGTCATTTGAGGCGCGCCCGCTGCTCGTATTGTTAATAAGGCTTTTCGCCAACGTAATTCCCTGCTGGATAATAGTTGCAAACCCAAACTTGAGAATTGTCTTCGCATACGGCTTTAGCGCAACCGATCTCAGCGGTATTCGCCCAAACCATTTGCGTATAATGGCCGCAGACTTTTTCAACATCACATGAATTACTGGGATAGTGATAGTTTTCTCGCTCACTTCCCCAAGCGTTTGCCACTTGCTCTGGGGTAATTTTTTGAACCTCAGTTTCACCGGTTGAATAAGTCAGCTCGCTCGCCGAATAAAGATTCTCGCCGACGCCACGGGCATGGCTATAACTAAGCCTACAGGATTGTTCTGTCTTTAATTTATTTGCATGAGCCTGCGCCAGTTTGGCTAACTTTTCTGACCAAGTCACTTTAAGAAACACGCCTGCTTCAGACCGATACCTAATATGAGCCGCCACCATTTCAGTTTGTTTAGCCTTATCCAAGGTATCAGCCAAACTATCAAATGTTACAAGTCCCAAAGCCAAACCCAGTAATTTCATGTTCATTGCATCGCCCTGGTTTACTCCTGACAATCATATCCACATAACCCGCTTCGGCAGCCAAGCGTAGCGCAGTCGTGCAAACGCCTTCGCCTTTTCGGCATTGACGACGGCGTTGGCATCAATCAAATAGTGAACAGCTTCAGATTGCCTTGTTTACAGGCCACAGTTAGGGCCATTTCACCCGTTGCCGACTTAACATGGTCATCTGCACCGGCGACCAGTAGCGATTGAAGCACCAAAAACAGGATAAATATTATCAGCAAGCCCTGGGACTAGATCAAAAACTCTTCTTTGCTACGACCAGCCTCTTGGTATGCTTTCATCCATTTGGGGGCTAAACCTCTTCCTGTCCAAACGTTTGATGAATTTGCAGGATCACGGTATTTCACAGCAACATTCGATGATGAGCGTTTTGAGGTTTTTTTATCGCCATCCAAAATCTCAACTGTTACACCAATAGATGCAGCCAGTTCTTTAATCTGGGCGATGACTTCTTTACGTTTGCTGTTTTGCTTAGCAACTAATTGAGCTTGTGCTTCGGCGATAAAGGCTGCAAGTTCTTCGGGTGACTTTGAATTTAGATCAATCATATTGGGTCATGCGAATATTGTTAATGGAGGAATTACTTTACCACAAGCATTTAGAACCGCTCGAGATTAGCAATCTAAAGACTGCTGCGGCATTGTGAAAATGGGTTTAACTTTATGTTGGACAGGTAATTTAAAACTGATGTGAACTATGAATTTTTTGACTGCGCCCAGTACTGACAATCTCCGCTGTTGTGATCACTATACGTACTTGATAGTTTTAAATCGCACGCGTGATGCGTTCACGTTGTTACGTAGATTAAGTCCTGGCTTGAAATGTAACGTTCGTCGCCTAGGGACGCTGACGATTTCACCGGTTTTGGGATTACGACCAATCCGTGGATCGCGGTTTGTCGTTGAAAAACCTCCAAAGCCACGAATCTCAATCCGGCTTCCGTTCACGATGGCGGTGGTTAATGCATCAAGAATATTATTTATCGCTAGCTCAACGTCTTTTTGAAGGAGATGGGGTTGTTTATTGGCAATGGCAGCAATGAGTTCGGATTTAGTCATCGCAGGTCCTTAGCGTACTAAAACAGCAACCGCATAAGTTGTTCAGTATGGACAGATGAGAATTGTAATGCTGTGCGGGCTTTCGCAAAAGACCTTGTTAATTGTTTCTTGTAACGAAACAAATCATGCAATAATTGCCTTATTGTTTATTTATCGATTAGGTTTATAGTTAAGTCGTACTCACAACGCGACCAAACATAGACAAGGTGAACCAGATGAACACTTCCAAAGGCTTATACAAAGACGTAATGACCGGCTTGTTTTTTATTACCGGTGTCTTGAGCTTTATGTCTGGTCAATTCATTTTCTCCACGCTGTTGTTTGGTGTTGCATCGTTAACCAGTAACTTGAACTTGGCGTTGCCTGCTCGGATTTAGTTTTTTTTGTAACCTCCCTCGTTGTACTTCGCGGCTCCTCCTAGCCGCAACACTCTATAGCCTCTATCGTTGCTCACGATAGGGGCTTTTTTTGTGGCTAAAATTGATCGCTATTTCCAGCGACGATTAAACGTTCGTCCGTAGTTGGATAAACGTAATCAGTATAGCTTGATGCAAATGCCCCGAAATCCTACCGACGACGGTCAGATTGGTCTAAATCGAAACGCCAGATTGATCCACCAGCAACTTCGAGGCAAACCTCATCAGTAAACATTTCAACATTTCGGAATGCCTTGATGAGCTCTGAATATTGCGAAGCCTGACCCCGACTTGTTTAATGGCAAAAGCCAGGATAGTACGCGGCATCATAGGTATTAGCGTTAATCGCGCAACAATGACAACCAGAGGCCTAATTGTTCGTGGTTGGTGGGTTGATTTTTGGTGCCAGATAACTGGCCTGGCTTAAACCCATCAAGACGACTAGCTCCCAAGGCACATTCCACAAGTCGCCTTCAAAAATGCTTTTGACCACGAACAGCAACAAGGTAAGCAGGGTCCAAACCAGCATTTGCGCTCGCGTCAATGACAAATTGCCCTGCCCCCTGACTGAATAATCGACAATCAGGTCTGATAGCTGCGGCTTGAGATCCGATGCCCGGTTTGCCGGCAGGACAGAGGTTTGCGTTTTTTCGTCCTGCATGTAGCTGATACCTCCGGTGGCCAGCGATAGCCCCATCAGTGCAATCAAAGACTCAGGGATGGCGGGCACTTCCAGTCTCATCAGGCCATAGGCCAGCACCATCCAGGCTATCATCAAAGTCCATAGCGTAACTTGGGTACGCGATAGCGACAAAACACCATTATTGCAGAGAAAATCTATCGGCGGTCTACCACTGCGTTTGGCCAACCACAAAATGGCGGATAGTATCGCCATCAGCAGAGCCAATGGGATGATGAAGGCAGACAAGGTGTTGGCGATATACACTTCGTGTTCGCTGATTGCTGTGTGTTGCTTACCTCCATCGTTCCAAACCACAGTTGGCGTAAAACGTTCAACAGTTTTGTACCAAGGCACTGGATAGTTTTTCAGATCAAACAACATCAAGGTGCCTGTCACGGCGATGCTTTGCCCTGAAATCTGCTGCGTGCTGGTTTGCTGCCGAGCCAGTTTCTTATAAGGGGCCGAGTAAGGTCCATCCGTTTGGCTTGATGTGATGGCATGGTTCCTGGCCAACTCCAGTTTGGGCTGCATGTCATCACTTATGTCATGATTAATGAACACGCGAATAGGATGGGATTTCAACTGTCCATCGGCCATGAATAACTGTATGGGCTGCTCGGGCGCTATCTGAGCCAGGGCAGTTACACAATTGAGCAACATCGTCATTGCGATCCATTTTGACAAACTCATAGTCCCTCCTCGCTTGTGTCCGCAGTTTAAATCCGACATGGTAAATTAATCATCGGTGCATGCAAGGCTGGTTCCATCTTTCACAAAAATTTTTGGCATTGCAGAGGCGTTAATGATCGATCCAATAGATGGTTTAAATTCATATGTTGAGAAATTGACTTTGTCAAAATGTGAGCATTTCATAGCTGTAAACGGCAGGTATCGGTCAATGTGAATGGCCATTGTGGCCGAAGCCTTGACTGCTAAGGTCAATGCACGAGCGTCAGCTACCTCGCTAGAGTCGCCCCGTTCCTAACAACTGCCGATCGGCGGTTGTGGCCGTTTAGTTGAGGTCGTCAAAGGGTGTTATTGCCGCATAATTTCGCAGCATGAAATTTCGTCCGTTCTGTCCATGCCTAACCAGCACTCGGTTCAAACTTATGCCGCCTCCCCGGCTTAGCCGAGGGATTTCTTATTATTGGTTAATGTAACTTACTGTGCTATTTTGGTTATTCTAGGAGAATTTTAATGTAGCCAATATCTCTATAATACTCGGCTGTTTTTAATCCTTTGTTAACTTTTTGTTTGTTGCTTGTTTCATCTTCTTCCGGATGAACAACACGCGCTATTTCTACTTGGGTAGCACCACTAATTTTTCCATCAAGATATCGAAGATAATTCCTCAAAGGAGTGAAATTTACCCGACCTTTATAAATCACCATATTTTTTCCTGCTTTATAATTATTTTGTTGCTCAATTAAATATGCATTGGCATTCGTAATTTGATCAAGAATGGGCAACGCGACAGAAAATGTCATAAAAACTTTGTCCAGGTCATTCATTGAATTATAGAAGTTCTCCTCATCCACCGAAACCGTGTCAATTATAGGATATTTGTGATATTTGTTGAACTGTGGTGGTTTAGGGTTGGCTGGGTCTATTTTTTTCGAAAACTCAACGACAGGGAAGACATTGAGTATTTTTTGTCGTTTAGGTGTTATTTCTGGTGAAACTTCCTTTAACTTGCAACGAGCCATATATTGGTTATAGCTCTCACCTTTATTTACCTTTGGGTCACACTTGAAATAACGGGAAAATCTAACGCTATTTGGAAATGTTTTATACCAAGACTCTTTATGCCGCTTTCCGATTCGGTATAGGTACTGATATCTCGGGTTTCTGCGTATAAACTCCCACGCCCATTGTTCTCTTGAAACTTGACCCTTTGGATCTGGATAGCCCTCAGTTTGCTTCCAATCAGGCAACCAGGCAGGTATTTTAGGCTTTTTTATAGCTTCCTGAAGATCACCTATGTCTTGTTCAGATGCACTGGAATTGTGGCCGTCATCTTGTGATATTTCCAATTTATCCTCTTCTCGCATTGCTGTTCTCCTTAATCATTGGATTATGTGTGCATAAGACAAAGAAAAAGTCAATCGAATCTTAATTTGCCCGCAGGATTCGACTGCTTAAGCACCGAAAAAACCTTAACATTCTCTCGCTGGTTATTCTCTTCCTGTAAATGATTCCTAGCTAAGAGATCACACCTTCAGCTGAGGATAGAGCATAAATTATAGATAGTAACGATAGCCGGCAATCCCAAACCAGATTAATTTTCGTATCACTGGAGCATATTATGGAAGTAAAACCCAAAAAAACCGCAATGACTAATAATGCCAAAAAAGCTAATAATTACCAACAGCTAATTGGCAATGCCGTTCCTTTAAAACTTAGAAGAGGCGACTGGATCAAAGAGCTTATAGAAAATGATAGCCCTCCAGATTCTGAACAAGATGCAGTCAATGTCATTGATTACCTAAAGGAAGAAATGGCCTATCTAAACAGATATCAGAGCAATGCAGCGATCTGCAGATTAAATCTAAGGGTAGCAGTGCACTTCTTAGATTTGGGTGGATATGAATTACTTTGTTATGACTCTCTTAAAGCTTGCCTAGAAACAGAATTCCCAAAGGCCAAAAGCCTTTCAACTTTGTATCGTGAAGCAAGTGCTGCACGATTAGAAGTAACGCTGTTTGGTAAAGGCAAAATTGGGAGAATTAAAGAGTCAGTTCTTCGCCCCCTGAGTAAGTTTGGCAATGACGAGAAGCAGATCAAAAAAGCCTGGAAAATGGCTATGCAAACTAAATCAGATTCGTCGGAATTCCCAACCGCAAAAATGGTAGCAGATGCAGCGCGTAATTTACTCAGCGTGGAAACCAAGGAAGAAAAACTTCGCTGGTCAAAACAAAGCGCCTCCGATATTGCTAAAAGAATTTCACCAAAACTGGCAAAAATGATGGGGGAATATAGCGGAAACATTGGAGAAAATCAGATTCAAGAGGTATTAGAATTAATTGAAGAGCATCTGCTTGATAAATTCAATGGGTAGAAAACATTGTAGTATCCATTAATAGACCTAGATTGGCATTTATAACAGCGACAAGGATGTTGCTTGGAAAGCCTTATTTTCCTTCCCTCTTCACTTTGACATGCGAATCAGTTTCTCGAGGTCAAGCAATAAAAACCTTGGCGAATGTTTCGCCAATTGGCGAAACATCTGAGCACAGTGTTGCGCAAAAGCACGCCAAGGAACAGCATTTTGTGCGTCAAGTTAAAGCAACTCAGTTTACTGACCCAGTACCCAACGGATTTTACGATTTGGTTCTAGGTGTAGCTCTAAATGGTCTACTGTGATCTGGCATTTAATTTCATGAAACCAAAAACTGTAAAGCATAAATGAGTAGCAACTCACTTTATTTACCAACTTACGGAGATTGATTTTATGAAATTACGCCCAACCTTAGAACAGAAACGGATTGTGAAGTTTAATTCCGGTACCGCCATGGTAAGGGCCGGAGCCGGCTGCACCAAAACTACCACGCTTGCTATGCGTGCAGGACACTTGATCGAAACCGGAGTTAAGCCTAGAAGCATAGTGATCCTGACCTACTCCAAGGCATTGACGCTTGATATAAAAAAGACCTTGGCAAAGTTGTTGGGCGACGAGGTAGCAGATAAAGTTGTGGTAATGACTATCCATGCTTTCGCATACCGCCTGATCAGACGACACAATAAGCAGCAAGGCTTGGCCCGTCCTTCGGTCTTGACGCAAAAACAGCAGAAGCAGTTGATGAAGTCCTACGCAAAGAAAACTAAACTCAAGCTGTCTGAGATTAAACGCGCTTTCTATCACTATGAGACTGGATACCCAACAAAGGCCGAAACTGCGTTAGGCACAGAAAAAGCTGCACAAGCTGAACGCGCGTACAAGGCCTATTGCAGCGATAAGAAAAAACGTAACAAATTTGATTTCGGGGGCATGATTGGCCAGGCATTGGAATTGCTGGAACACGATGGTGGTTCTTCATTGCTGGGTAGTTATGCTCACTTGATGATCGACGAACTTCAAGACATTGACTTTCAACAGAAGAGGTTGATAGTCGAACTGTCTAAGTACATGAATAGCACAGTCATAGTAGGCGACCCCCTTCAATCGATTTATGGATGGCGTCATGCCTTGCCACGTTACTGGAAAGATATTACTGATGCCTTGGGGCCTAAGCAATTCGCACTAACTGAATCATTCCGCATTCCTCAACAGGCCTTACCATTCGTTAACTTCTTGGCTCGAAAGTTAGACAAGGATGCACCAACGCTTCGAAGTAGCGTGGATGGATGCGCTCCCGTTCTGGTTGATCTCGCCGATCAAGATGCGCAATACCAATGGTTAGTTAAAAAGCTGAAATCCCTAGTAGCCAAAATTGATCCACGGAAGATCGTGATATTGGCCAAGACCCGTCGAGAATTGAGCATGACCGTTGTGGCCTTACGTGCTCGTAACATCCACGTTACAGAGCGCTATTACCCTGCTCACATCAACCAGCATCGAACTCATTTGTTGGCGTTATTGAGGCTAACTCGTTTGGAAAAGCAGCGGCTAACTAGATCGTCCAAGCAGTTAACCAAGGCCGAACTGGCTGAAGCCAGGGACTACATGGAAAACTTATGGTTTGATAAGACGCTAATTGCGACCATGCAAGATAGATTGACGATCAAGCCTAAATCAATAATCAGGGTTCCACCGGATAACAAACGCTATGGACGAATAAATGACATTTCAAATGCATTGAGCCGTGCCGTTAGTCTGTCCAACATAGAAAGTGCCATCCAGTGCTTAATAGACGCAACCAAACCGGTGTTGAAAGACCAAGATGATAATCATCACAAGCTGTTACTCCGCGACCTGATAGACATTAAGATCAAAGTCCGGGGTTGCGCAACGTTGGACGATATTGATGATAAATGGTTCGACGCACCTGAAGGTGGGAATGATGGTATTTCCATAACAACGGTCCATAGCGCAAAAGGACAAGAATGGGATTACGTATTTTTAATTAACGTAGTTGATGGAGTCTACCCACACTACGGAACTAAAACTAAATCGCTGGTAGATGAACTACGTGTTTTTTATGTAGCAGTCACTAGGCACCATAAACAACTCTATCTACTTCAAGCTCCACTGCCAATTAAATTGCTAGGTAAAAATTCTAAAGACAAACATGGATCGGCTAAACGTACAGAATTCACTGAACCATCGCCTTTTATTGATGTTGAAAACCAATGCTTGATATACCTAGATACCAAGAAACGAGGTAGTAAATGATGATATTTAATCTACCCAATACAGCAGTATGCAGATGTGTGAATACCTTTGCAAGGCATGCACAATATGCAAGCGGCTTTTTTGGGGTTTTTTGAGGTGATTTTGTTAAAAACTCCCGTAAAATACCGTGGTATTGGCATGTGGAGTGTTGTGGATATTATAATAATTTCATCATTATAATTATAACGCTATTTAATCCATAGGTACTGTATCATGAAACATAATAACATCACCCTAAACATACTTAAAAGCTGCTTACAAAATAATGGTTTTGAGTTAAAGTTATATTATGATCGAATTAAACTGTATGTCAACAGTGCAAATGATAAAACCAAAGTAAGAGATGTGCGTGCAAATAAAAAGCTATACAAAGTGCTTCCAAGAGCATTGCCGCATTATGATACGATGAATTTACTCATTGATGCTTATCAGCCAGACAGTAATTTATTCGAAAAACTCGATACTGCACTCACAGGTGACTACGTAATTAACTATGTTGAGTTTGCAATGGACATCCTCTCTGTTAATAACAAGCAACTATTGAAACTCAGGAAGTTATTCAACGACCTATTGATTCAAGATAGAAAACGTTGCACACCTCGTTTTTATCACAAAGAACTCAATCGCACTCATTACTATGGCTGCCGGAAAAAACACAAGGATATTTTAGTAGTCTATGGACCTAAAGAACACAAGCTTGATAAAAATATACAGTGCGTTCATATCGAAAGGCGACTCTATGGCTCAAAAATTATTAAGAATTTTGGCATCTACACAATACAAGATTTGATTGATTTTCAGCATGAAACTGTTTGGAACAAATTCCTCGATTTGCGAGACATAAACTACAACAAACTTGGTAGATTAACGACAGAAGATAATGATTCACTGGTCGATAGCACCTATTGGAGGAATGGAAAAAAGATGTTCGAAGGTTATTGTAGTGCCCAAGCACTTCTTAATAAGCGGCCTCACTGTATCCAGGCATTTACTCCAATAACCAATCGCCGCATGTTCGAAGCAAGGCTAAAAAGTGCCTTGAAATGAATAAGTGACAATCTCTGTATTCAAGAACTAACCCAACTGTATCGACGGCATAGTAGCAACTACACTACCTGGCCAGGCCAGGCCAGGCCAGGCCACCCATCGAGCTTCACAACTGTTCACGATGTCGACCAGAATTATGCATTCGAGGCTTATGTCTTCCTCAATCGTCTGATTAATGGCTTGGACCGGTCTTTTAATGATTTTGTATTCAAATCTGAATCGTCAGCAATTCTTTAATATTGGTTGTGTAGGAAGGCGACTTGAATTGCTGTCGCATCTGCCACCGTTTGCTAATGATCTCACTGGCATAGCGAATACTGCGTTTGCCATGCTTGCGGTTAATGTCGTCCAGTGCGATCATCAGTTGATCAGATCGCACTGAGCTTTCACCGGCATCAAATAATGACTGTTGCTCAACATTGGACGACCATAAGTCCGGCAATAAAATACCAGCGCGTTGATACGAAAAGCCGCGTCTGAAAATCCGCTTCAAACCTTGTTGAGCCGCTGCAATCAACTGCGCGGTATCACTGGTTGGACGATCAAACTCTATGGTCGCGCTATTGGAATATTGCGGATTCGTGTTATCAAACGGACTGGTATGAATAAACACCGTCAAGATTTGCGTGGTCAATTTCTGTTGTCGGCATTTTTCCGCAGAGCGAGTAGCAAAGTGTGTCACTGCTGCGCGTAAATCAACATAGTCAGTCAACCGTTCACCAAAGCTGCGCGAGGTCAGTATCTGTTTTTTGGGTGCGGGCATTTCTTCTAAGGCTATACAGGAAATACCGTTCAACTCTGTAACGATGCGTTCCATGACTACACCAAAATGCTGACGTAAGTGTTTTGGATCAGATTGTTTCAGTGCTAGCGCGTGATGAATACCAATTTGATTGAGCTTATCTTTCCAGCGTCTGGAAATACCCCAAAGATCATCCAGCGCAATGGTTTTCAACACCGCATCAGTGTCACCCATACTGCGCCAATCTAACACCGGTCCCATTTGGGAATGACCGTTTTTGGCTAAACGATTGGCGAGTTTGGCTAAGGTCTTGGTTGGTGCAATACCAATCGAAATCGGAATACCCGTCCATTGCTTCACGACAGAACAAATATCTAAGCTGTAATCCGTCAGGTTCTGCGGTAGTCCCGTAAAATCCAAAAAACATTCGTCAATGCTATACACTTCATGTCGCGGTGCAAAACTACCCAATATTTGCATTACACGCTGACTCATGTCGCCGTATAACGCATAATTGCTAGAAAATACGGCAATGCCTTCCTGCTTTGCATACGGCTCAATCTTGAAATAAGCGGCACCCATTTTGATACCGAGAGCCTTGGCCTCGTTACTTCTGGCAATCACGCAGCCGTCATTATTGGACAGCACCACAACCGGTTTACCGTTCAATTTTGGCTGAAAAACCCTTTCACAGCTTGCGTAAAAATTGTTGCAATCGGCTATGGCAAATATGGGCGCAGGACTCATCTATACCGGTAGCGAACGAATTACGTTTTTGACCACACCCCAAATATGTAACTCCATGCCTTCCTTAATCTGGAAATCGGGATAGTCAGGATTTTTTGAGCGTAACCAAATTTCATCGATAGAGGTATCCAACGCTTTAACCGTCACTTCACCGTCTATCACTGCAACCACAATGCTATTGTTATTCGGACGCAGTGAACGATCTACTACCAACATATCGCCATCGTTGATGCCCGCACCGGTCATGGAATGTCCTTTTACTCTGACAAAGAAGGTGGCAGGTGGATTACTGATGCAATGCTGATTGAGGTCTATCGTTGCTTCCAGATGATCATCAGCAGGTGATGGAAATCCAGCAGGCACCTTAGAGGTAAACAGTGGCAGTTCAAGCGAACTCAAATGCTGTTGCGGTTCCAGAATCGGCAGTTCCAGATCGTCAGACCATAAGGCAGCAACATTCAATGGTTTGGCATATCGCGGTTGATAGCTTGATAAGGAAATGACACTCATGCGTTGCATCCAAAATTTGTGGTTCTGACGAGGGCCAGCAGTTTACCGCAAAATGGGATTTGTTTTGTATTTGTTCTTAATGTTTGATGTGTTTGGTTGTTACGCATTTCTGACGTTTAATAGCATCAGTCGTTAATCACGGAGGCATGGGTAATGTGCGGTCGTTATCAGCTCACAGCAACACCCAAAAGCATAGCTGAACATTTTCAGTTACCGCGATTGCCGCGTTTTGAAGCGAGCTATAACATTACTCCAGCGCAAAAAATTCTGTGTATCGTTGAGCTAGACGACCAATCGTTAAAATCGGTAAACCTGTTTTGGGGTTTGGTGCCATCATGGTCAAAAAATGATAAAAATAGCCATCACCTAATCAACGCTCGTGCGGAAACTATTAGAGAAAAACCCAGTTTTCGCGCAGCCTTCCATAAGCGGCGCTGCCTAATCATCGCAAGCGGTTTTTATGAGTGGCAAAAGTTAGAACAGGGTAAACAAGCCTTCCATATTCATCGTCAAGACAATCAGTTATTTGCCTTTGCTGGACTTTGGGAACATTGGGAGCACGAAGCGCAAACGCTGTATTCCTGTACCATCATTACCACCGCAGCAACGCAACTGATGCAACCGATTCATGAACGCATGCCAGTTATCATTCCTGTAGACCACTACCGAGATTGGTTGAAAAAATCGGCTGTTGAAGATGACGTGTTTCAACTACTGGATAATCAGGCTTACGTTGATATGACCACAACACCGATTAGCGATTATGTGAATAATCCAAAGCATAATGATGAGCGGTGCTTGCAATAAGCATTCGATAAATCGGGGTTTTTTGTTTGGTTTCAATTAAATTCGTCTATTCTGCTACCATTGACAAGAATCGAACGATAAGGCTGTAGTGAATCGTTACGATTGTAATATTTCAAGCAGGCAATAGGGAATAATAAGCTGAATATGCGTCACATCTTAACTACGCTTATAGGTCTGGAATTCAAGCTGATAACAAACATCAATCCAGAGCTTTTTAATGAGGTTCTGCGTTGAATACTCAAAATCTCATTACCCCTTTCCACGCCAAATACTACGCTCACGATTTAACCCGGCAACACGCAGCCAACGACGTTGGCCGTTTGTCGCAATCGTTGTTCGATGCCAGCGTCGACCTAAATCCGCATCAAATCGAAGCGGCGTTATTTGCGCTACGTTCGCCGCTTTCCAAAGGCGTGTTACTGGCCGACGAAGTAGGTCTGGGTAAGACCATCGAAGCCGGTATCGTACTTTGTCAGTATTGGTCGGAACGAAAGCGCCGTCTGTTGGTGATCTGTCCTGCTTCATTGCGTAAACAGTGGGCGATTGAGCTAGAAGAAAAATTCAACCTTCCTTCCGTCGTCTTGGACGCCAGGACTTGGCGGGATGCGGTCAAGCTGGGTAAATCGCCATTAAGTCAGAAGGCGATCGTGATTTTGTCGTACAACTACGCCAACCGAATTCGCGATGAGCTCAAAGCCATCGCCTGGGATTTGGTCGTCATCGATGAGGCGCACAAACTTCGTAACGCCTATCGGGAAAGCAACAAAATCGGCCAGGGCATCCGCTGGGCGACCGAAGATTCGCGCAAGCTGTTATTGACCGCCACCCCGCTCCAAAACTCGCTGCTGGAGCTTTACGGCCTGTCGACCTTGATTGACGAGCACATTTTCGGCGACGTCAACGCCTTCCGCAGTCAATACACCAACGCGGGCGGTGATTTGGAAGGTCTGCGCCAACGCTTGGGCGGTTTCTGCCGACGCACGCTACGCAACCAAGTCACGGAATACATCCGCTACACCGAACGCCGCGCTATCACGCGTCCTTTCCGTCCTTCCGACGACGAACACAAGCTCTACGAAGCTGTCACGGCGTTTTTACTACGCGAAAGCAGCTACGCCATACCCAGGCGCCAGCGCCATCTGACCGAATTGATTCTGCGTAAGCTATTAGCGTCTTCGTCGATGGCCATTGCCGGCACCTTGGAAACCATGAAGCAGCGTTTGGAAACGCTACGGGACGAAAAAGTCAAAGACGACCCTGAATTCGCCGAATTATTGGTTAGCGAAGAAGATTTGGAAGACGATCTGCTGGACGAAATTCTCGACATCGATCCGCCGGAAACGGAAACCGAAAACCAAACGCCAGCCATCGACCGTAAACTGCTGAATCAGGAAATTGCCGAATTGGCTCATCTGGCGGATTGGGCCAAGAGCATAGGCACCGATACCAAAACACGTACTTTGTTAAATGCACTCGACATCGGTTTCGAGCAAATGGCCGCTATCGGCGCGCAACGTAAAGCACTGATCTTTACCGAATCCAAGCGCACCCAAACCTACCTGAAACAATTTCTGGAAGCCAACGGCTATACCGGCGAAGTGGTCGAATTCAGTGGCACCAATAACAGTCCGGAAGCCACGGCCATCTATCAACAATGGCTGGCCGCCAACCGCGATACCGGACGCATCACCGGCTCGCGCGACATAGACATCCGTACCGCGTTGATCGAGCATTTCCGCAATCAAGCCACCATCCTGATCGCCACCGAAGCTGCCGCCGAAGGCGTCAACATCCAATTCTGTTCCCTGGTCGTCAACTACGACCTACCCTGGAACCCGCAACGGGTCGAACAACGTATCGGCCGGTGCCATCGTTACGGCCAACAACACGACGTGGTCGTGATTAACTTTCTCAACGAACGCAACGAAGCCGACAGCCGCGTACTGGAACTGTTGACTGAAAAATTCAACCTGTTTAACGGCGTGTTCGGTGCGTCGGATGAAATCTTGGGTAGCATCGAATCCGGCGTAGATTTCGAAAAGCGGATTTTGACCATCTACCAACAATGCCGAACGCCAACCGAGATCGAAGCCGCTTTCAAAGCCTTGCAAGCGGAATTGGACGAGAGCATTCAGGCACGCATGACCGATACCCGGAAAATGCTGCTGGAAAACTTCGATGAAGACGTTCACGAACGCCTGAAAGTACAACTGAGCGACGCTAAAGCCCAACTGGATAAATTCGGCAAACGCTTCTGGTTGCTGACACAATTCATGCTGCAAGAACGAGCGCGATTCGACGACCAGCAATTGACCTTCGACTTGTTACAGTCACCACTACAAGGAATTGCCACCGGCCGCTATCACCTGATTTCCAAAGCAGCACCCAAACCCGACCAAGATGCTCAATCGCTCTCGGAGCCGCACGCCGATTACGGCATTTTCTTATACCGCCTGTCGCATCCGCTGGGCGAGTATGTCGTCGACCACGGAAAAAACATCGAAACGCCGGTCGCCAAAGTGGTTTTCAACATCAGCCAGCATCCGACCCGCTTGCACTTGGTCGAGACCTTACGCGGCAAGCAGGGGTACTTGGTCTTGACCGCATTGGCGATAGAAAGCTATCAGCGCGAGGAATATCTGTTGTTTTCCGCGATCGCTGACGGCGACACGCCGCTGGATCAGGAAACCTGTGAAAAACTGTTCAGTTG
>Ga0172367_10002589_pt1 | contig 24625 bp, 19 predicted proteins | sample Lak10m_FD_114542 | JGI IMG/M metagenome (GOLD analysis project Ga0172367, IMG submission 114542) | Freshwater microbial communities from Kabuno Bay, South-Kivu, Congo - kab_022012_10m | ecosystem: Environmental > Aquatic > Freshwater > Lake | place: Democratic Republic of the Congo: South-Kivu...
CGAAACGTCCATTAATCCAAGGCTATAACGCGCTTCCAAAAACAAGTTGGTGTACACTTCATAATTGAATCCAAGATTTACTCCGAAATCGAAGTTCTTCACCCACGTTCTGTCATGGCTCAGCACATCGGCAGATGTTACTACAGGAAGGTTATTTACGGTGGTGATGGTAAAGGTTGGAGCAACGGTGTTAACACCCAATAGGTATCCGAAATACGGACCAAATTCTACTCCCAAATGCTTGGTTAAGTCGTGTTCTAAATGCAGTGGAACCTCTAAATAGTTCAAAGCTGAAACCACGTCGGTTTTATAGGTTGTTCCAAAAAAGTCAATGGTTCCAGGGTAAATAGCACCCTTTACATTGTAGTTGATTTCAGGTTGAAAGAAAATTTTATTGTTGATTTCAAATTTTCCATAAACACCACCCCCGTAGCCTAACATAGCTTTTGAATTGTATCCAGGTTTATCTGAGGCTAGGTTGACTAAGCTTGAGAATCCACGAATTCCAAGATCTTGAGCTACCGCCCAATTTGCGCAAAACGCAAAAACCATTAGGAAGAAAACTTGCTTTTTCATTTTATATATACTGTTCTGATTAGGTTAATGAGCCGTAAATTTAAGCAATTAGTCGCTGTAAAGGAAATATCTTAAATTGAAGGATATCATACGATTGTAAAAGGGTTGTTTTCCGCCCGATCTTGTGACATCGGCAATGCCTTCCGATAATCGCAATTCAAGATTTGCATTATCACCCGTGTTTATACCCAAAGCCAATTGAAATCCGAAATCGATTGGGGAATACAAATCGTCTTTGTATCCGTGATCGAAGGTTGAATAATAAGATAGTGCCGAGGTTTGCGAGAATTTTCTATTCTCCACGGCCGACCATAAAAACCCGAAGTAGGGTCCGCCTTTGATGTAGTAATAACGTTCTTCGTGTTTCTTACTCGGGTATTTGTATCCGAATAGTACAGGCACTTGAAAATACACCAAGCGCTGTCCCAAGTGCAATGAATCTACCACTGCTACACTATCTTGAATGGACTTCCACGTTTGAAAAGTAGAGTCGCCCATTCCGCAGAGATTCAATTCTACATTAAAGAATTGCTTTTCGGTAACATGTCGTTCACCAAAGATTCCAAAACCTCCAGCCAATTTAGGATGACGTGAAAAATCTTTGACGTAATCACCACTTAATGCGCTGATGCCGCCAATGACTTGACCTCCGCAATTGTACTTCACCTCATAATCTTGAGCAGATGCTTTACAGAATATGAGAAAGAGTAATAAGACCAGCGAGCTATGTTTCATCAGGCGCGTACGAATTGGTTAGCTGTTTCTAACACAGCACCAATCCCACTTTCATCGCTTCCCCCTGCTGTTGCAAAAAAGGCTTGTCCGCCACCACCGCCTTTAATGGCTTTGGCCCATTCTTTCACCAATTGTCCGGCGTTCCATTTTTTGTCGTTCACTAAACTATCTGCCAGTGCCAAGGAAATGGTAGGTTTACCTCCTTGAACGTTCGCAAGTAAAATGAACGCGTTTTCAACTTCCGATTTCAATTGAAAACAAATATCCTTAATGGCATTGGCATCTAAATCAACGCGTTTTACCAATACGTTTAGTCCGTTTACCGCAGTGAATTGGGTTTTCAATTCCCCTTTCATTTGCATAGCGCGTTCGTGTTTCAACACGTCCAATTCTCTTTCAAGTTGGGCAACGCGTGCCAATAAATCTTCTACCGATTTGGCTGCGTATTTATTTTTCACTAACTGACGAACGGTTTCCAATTCGTTTTTCTCTTCGGCTAGTTTTTGATCTACAGCATCGGCTGTAATGGCTTCAATACGACGAACCCCAGCAGCAACAGCCGATTCACCAACCAATTGGAAGGAACGAATATCGGAGGTGTTCGAAACGTGCGTTCCGCCGCACAATTCCACGCTGTTTCCAAATTGAATGACACGCACTTTATTGCCGTATTTCTCACCGAACAACATCATGGCGCCTTGCGCCTTGGCTTCGTCCATAGTCGCTTCGCGATTTTCTTTCAACGCGTATCCGGCACGAATGCGTTCGTTGACTAAGGTTTGTACGCGTTGAATTTCTTCGTCGCTCATCTTCGCGAAATGCGAAAAGTCGAAACGCAAATAATCTGAATTGACTAACGAACCTTTTTGTTCTACATGGGTGCCTAATACTTCGCGAAGGGCTTCGTGTAACAAGTGCGTAGCGCTGTGATTGCGTTGCGCTGCAGAACGTTTACCACCATCTACTTGAGCCGTAAATGTGGCCGTTAAATTCTCTGGAAGTTCTTCCACGAAGTGAACCATTAAGTTGTTCTCTTTTTTGGTATCAACGACGTGAATGATTTCATTGGCCGATTGTAACGCGCCGGTATCTCCTACTTGTCCGCCCCCTTCAGCGTAGAACGGCGTTTGTGAAAGCACCAATTGAAACGACTCTTTTCCTTTCGCTTTAATCTTGCGGTATTTTAAAATTTTTGTTTCGCAGCTTAATGCATCGTACCCTACGAATGTGGTTTCGCCTGCGGCTAATTCAACCCAATCGTCGGTTTCTAATTTCGTTGCATTACGGCTACGTTCTTTCTGTTTGTTTAATTCTTCTTCGAAGCCTGCACTGTCTAATTCAACACCTTTCTCTGAAGCGATTAAGGCTGTTAAATCGAATGGGAATCCGAAGGTGTCATACAGTTCAAAAACGGTCTTGCCATCTAAGGTCTTCACCCCTTTCGACAAGTGTTCTTCTAACAATTGAATACCCTTATCGAGTGTGCGAAGGAAGCTTTCTTCTTCCTCACGAATTACGCGTTTTACAAGGTCTTTATTCGAAACAATTTCTGGGAAAAAGGCGCCCATTTCTGAAGCCAATACTTCCACTAATTCGAAAATAAATGCTTCTTTTCTGTTGAGGAAACTATATCCGTAACGAATTGCGCGACGTAGGATGCGACGAATCACATAACCCGCTCCGCCGCTTGCCGGAAGCTGTCCGTCTGCAATGGTAAACGAAACTGCACGCACGTGGTCGGCAATAACGCGAATGGCAATGTCTTGTTTCGAATCGCTGCGGGTGTAGGTCACACCAGAAATTTTCGAAATGCGTTCAATGAGTGGTGTGAACACATCGGTATCGTAATTCGATTGTTTGCCTTGCAGCGCAACGCACAAACGTTCGAAGCCCATTCCGGTATCGACGTGTTTGTTAGGAAGTGGTTCCAATTCGCCGTTTGCTTTACGATTAAACTGCATGAACACGTTGTTCCAAATCTCAATCACTTGCGGGTGGCTGGCGTTCACCAATTCTTTTCCGTCGCCTTTGGCGCGTTCTTCAGCCGAACGAATATCGACGTGTATTTCGCTACACGGACCACATGGCCCGGTGTCGCCCATTTCCCAAAAATTATCTTTTTTATTTCCGTAGATGATGCGGTCTTCTGCAATGCGCGCTTTCCAGATATCGTAGGCCTCTTGGTCGAATTCAAGACCCTCTTTGGCGTCGCCTTCGAACACCGTCACATACAATTGATCTTTCGGAATTTTATAAACTTCAGTTAGTAATTCCCAAGCCCATTCAATGGCTTCCTTTTTAAAATAATCGCCAAACGACCAGTTGCCCAACATCTCGAACATGGTGTGGTGGTAGGTATCTACCCCTACTTCTTCCAAGTCGTTGTGCTTGCCGCTAACGCGCAAACATTTTTGTGAATTCGCGATACGCGGAAATTCGATGGTACCGTGTCCGAGGAACAAATCTTTGAACTGGTTCATTCCCGCATTGGTGAACATAAGCGTAGGATCGCCCTTTACCACTATGGGTGCAGAAGGAACGATGTGGTGTTCTTTCGATTTGAAATAATCTAAAAAGGTTTGTCGAATTTCTTTCGCTGTCATCATGGCGGCAAATTTACGCACCTCTAAGTGAAGATGCATTTAAAAACCTACGTAAATTCGCAGGACATGCGCAAGTTTAAGTACAAGTACATCTTCAATCCCACCACGTTGAATTACGAGGCTATCACCTATACCCTTCGTGATTACACCTGGATAGTCTTGCGCTACGTCTTGGCGGGCGTGGTTTTGGGCGGAATTGGCATTGTGCTGTACGCGTCGTTTTTCAAGGATCCTGAGACAAAAAACCTTGAACGCAAAATCTCCTATTTAGAGAATCAACTAGACGCCTTCAACAATAAGCTCGATACCTTGGAAAAATTCGCTGGCGATTTAGAGAAGCGCGACGAAAATGTATATCGCGCCATCTTTGGTGCCGCGCCATACAAGCGAACCTACTCGGGAGTTAGTTCGAAAGGAAAAGGCGATTACTCGGCCGATAAAGACATTGAAGAAACGGGCTATAGAATTAGAAAGATTCAGGAAATGTTGGTTTCGCAAAGCAAAAGCTACGAAGAGATTTATTCCCTCGCTCGCAACCAAGAATCCATGCTCCAAAGTATTCCGGCTATTCAACCGGTTTCCAACAAAGATTTAGAACGTATTTCTTCGGGTTTCGGCTACCGCATTCATCCGATTTACAAAGTCGCTAAGCTGCACACCGGATTAGATTTCACCGCCGACGTCGGAACCGAGATTTACGCTACCGGCGACGGAGTGGTAGAAAAGGTAGAACAGATACTTACAGGCTACGGAAATAACATCATTATTCAGCACGGATACGGGTATGAGACCCTTTATGGACACATGAGTAAGATATTGGTGAAAAATGGCGAACACGTTAAAAGAGGCCAATTGATAGGGCTTGTAGGCAATACAGGTGCCTCTACCGGACCCCATTTGCACTACGAAGTGATAAGAAATGGTGTAAAAGTGGACCCGGCGTTCTATTTTTACAACGATATTACACCTGAACAATACGAAGAAGTTTTGCAACGCGCTGCAAATGCGAACCAAAGCTTCGACTAACCGGATGACCTTTTAAGTATGTCTAAGACGTTTGAGATAGAGAAAATTTACTTCAGCATTAGTGAAGTGGCTGAGATGTTTGATGTGAACGCTTCGTTGTTGCGTTTTTGGGAAAAAGAATTTCCGCAACTACAGCCTCGTAAGAACAGCAAGGGCAATCGTATCTATACCAAAAAAGACATTGAATTATTCAAGCGCATTCACGAGTTGGTGCGTGTAAAAGGGTTCACCTTAGAAGGCGCAAAAAACGCCCTACGCGGCAAAACAGAAGAGCGAGAAAGCAGCGACATTCAAACGAAATTGATTCGCATCCGCTCTGAGTTAATCAGCATTTCCAGCGGATTGTAATTCCTCTAAACTTATTGGCGATTTCGTTGTTTTCCCTTCGTGGAAACAAAAATTATTTGGCTGCGAAATCAGGTGCATCTCAGTATTGAAGACATTGATCGCATCATTGAAATGGCGTGGGAAGATCGCACCCCGTTTGAAGCCATTGAAATGCAATTTCAGGTAAGCGAATCTGAAGTTATAGAAATCATGCGCAAACACATGAAGCGAACCTCGTTTAAGATGTGGCGCAAGCGTGTGAGTGGTCGCGCTACGAAACACATCATGCTGCGCAGCGATTCATTGAACGAAGACAGTCGATTTAAATGCAGCAGACAGCGCAGTGTTTCAAACAATAAAATTTCGAAACGAGCATGAAGGTTGGATTGGTTTTTCCGCACCAACTGTTTGAAGAGCATGAACTATTCTATTCATGCGATTGGCTGTTGCTAATCGAAGAACCCCTTTTCTTTTCGCAATACCCTTTCCACAAGAAAAAAATAATCTTGCATCGCGCAAGCATGAAAGCCTTTCTGGAAGAGCAGTCTGCCCTTTCTTCCAACTGAAAATATATTTCACATGAGCAGGCCTCTTCCCTTCAGATTGAACAAGAATTGAAGACCCTCGGTGCCCACGAGTTGTGTTGGATAGACACGGTTGATTTCAATCTCGAAAAAAAAATAACCAGGTGGGCGAATCGATTGGAACTGAAAACGAAACGCTTTGACTCGCCCAATTTTTACAATACCGAAGAAGAGCTGACGGCGTATTTCGAAAAGAAAAAATTCTTCCTGAATGACTTTTACATTCATGAGAGAAAAAAGAGAAAAATTCTACTCGAAGCAAACGACGAGCCCGTTGGCGGTAAGTGGACCTTCGACACAGAAAATCGCGCCAAAGCCCCAAAAGGAATGGTTTTTCCTAAGCCGTATAGGGCGCAGAACAATGCCTATGTGCAAGAAGCAACGGCTTATGTAGAAGCGCATTTCTCGCATCATGTCGGTTCATCTGAAAACTTCACCTATGCCACTACGCGCCAGGAAGCGAAGGCCGCTTTGCAGTATTTCGTTCAATATAAAATAACCGATTACGGAACCTACCAAGACGCTATTGTTCCGAATGAATCGTGGCTCTTTCATTCTGTTATTTCTCCCTACTTGAATGTGGGTTTACTTACACCTCAGGAATGCGTTGAAGCTGTAGTGAATTCAAACGCTGAATTAAATAATGTGGAAGGATTTGTTCGACAGATCTTGGGATGGCGCGAATTTATTCGCGCGGTTTATGTGTTGAAAGGTGTGCAAGAGCGCAACTCGAATTTCTTTCAACACGAACGAAAATTACCACGTGGATTTTGGGAAGGTGAAACGGGTATTCGTCCCATTGACGATTGCTTGAAAGGGCTTCGCGAAAACGCCTATTCACATCACATAGAGCGCCTGATGTTGCTGGGCAATTTTATGCTTCTCAGCGAAGTGCATCCACACGAAGTGTACGAATGGTTCATGACTTTTTATATCGACGCCTACGATTGGGTGATGGTTCCGAATGTGTATGGCATGTCGCAATTTGCTGACGGTGGACTTATGAGCACCAAGCCTTACATGAGCGGCTCGAACTATATTTTTAAAATGAGTCATTACCAAAAAGGAGAGCCGTGGGAGAAAACATGGGATGCACTTTTTTGGAATTTCATCGAGCGCAACACTCCTTTTCTATCGCGGAATTACCGATTAAGCATGATGGTTGCTTTGCTGAACAAAATGGACGAGCAAAAAAAACAAGGGCACTTGGCCCTTGCTCGTTGCTATTTCGATAAACAAAACTTGAATTAAGAACCGCAGTACAAACAACCTTCATCGGCGTCTTCTAATTCGCCATTGCCGCTTGTTAAGCGCTTCACTTCATTTTCAATTTCTGCCTCAGACCAAGTAGGATTAACGGCTTTGATACGGGCTTTAAGGAATAGGTATTCGTTGGATTGCATAGGTGGTGTTTTTTGGTAATAGGAAGGTACAAAGATGAACTATTAACCTAGTGTGAACGAAAATGACTTTTGAACAGGCAGCGGAGGAAAGAAGGTAAGAGGTTTGAAAATCAAGAAAAAGAGCCGTTGAAAACCGAAAAAAGCCTACCCTTTTTGGGCCACTAAGGCGCGGTATTCCATGGGGGTTAATCCTTCCAATTTCTTAAAAACCCGTGAAAAATAATTCGGGTCAGAGAACCCCGAAGCAAAACAAACCTCTTTCATGGCCATGGCTCCACTTGAAATCATGGCTTTGGCTAGGTTTATTTTTTCAATGAGAATCATCTTGTTCGGAGAAATACCAAATTCGTTCGAGAACATGCGGTAAAACGACGATTTACTCATATACGCCATCTTGCTTAACTGCTGAATATTGAATTCTTCAGTAGCGTTCTTTCGAATGTATTCCACTACCGCAAGTAAGCGTTCGTTTACGTGTTTGGCAATGGTTGGATGCTGAAGGGCTTGCATGTTTTGCTGACGCATGATGGCCAATAACAATTCCTTCAACTTTAAATCAATCAATACTTCCTTAAGCGGATCGTTGCCCGAAAATAGCTTCACCAATTTGTTACCAATAGCCGCAATGGTTTCGTCGTTCTTCAAAAAATAACCATTGTCTATTGACCACATCTTATCGAGCTCTTTATCGCGAACGGCGTGTTCGTTCAAGTAATCGATATGACGTTGCAAATAACCCGAATCCAAAACCAAGGCGGTACACTGGGTCGGTGCCGTCCATTTGGCATCTGGAAAATCAATGACCATGTCTTCGTAGGCATTGAGCATAAAGGTTTGTCCGGGCACATAATCTAACGAACCCTCCTGGTTGTGAAGCACCTTTTTGCCGCGCAGCATAGAGGTTATGGTAAATCCTTCGAACTTCAATTTTACCTTCTCAGCCTGCTCATGTGTTTCGAAAACATTAAACTCACATTGGTCTAAGGCAAAGCGCGTGCGGTGTTCGACCGACGTACTTAGCTTATCTACCGAGGTAAGTTTTACTGTTTCTAGTTTGTGCATGAGGCTTTGCGCTTATCTCAAAAATACAATCTTGTCCTTCCGAAACACTGTTTACGAGTGAAATGGGAATTTTGTGCTAGTCAATCGGACAAATTTCAAGACTCAAATATGAGAAAGGAAACACATTGCGGTCTAACTAAAAAACACGACTAAATGGGAAACTTAGCAAACCGTCCGACTTTCAAAGCAAAGTACGACAATTACATCGGTGGGAAATTTGTACCACCTGTTGGAGGCGAATATTTCGATAATATTTCTCCGGTAGATGGCAAAGCATTTACACAAGCTGCGCGCTCGGGCAAGGAAGACATTGAGCTTGCGCTTGATGCCGCACACGAAGCCTTCAAAACATGGAGCAAAACCTCGGTGGCTACACGAAGCAACATTTTATTGAAGATTGCTCAAGTCATTGAAGACAACCTCGAGTATTTAGCAACCGTTGAAACCATTGACAATGGGAAGCCTATCCGCGAAACGCGCGCTGCCGACTTACCGTTGGTGGTTGATCATTTCCGTTATTTCGCAGGTGTTATTCGTTCGGAAGAAGGAACCATCTCGGAACACGATGAGCACACGGTAAGCATTAATTTACATGAGCCTATTGGGGTAGTAGGACAAATTATTCCTTGGAACTTCCCAATGCTTATGGCTGCGTGGAAGATTGCTCCGGCCTTAGCTGCAGGTTGTACGGTGATTGTTAAACCCGCAGAGCAAACGCCAACCGGACTTATCGTTATCATGGAATTGATAGGCGATTTACTTCCAGCCGGCGTATTGAATGTGATAACAGGGTTTGGTCCTGAAGCAGGAAAGCCGTTGGCAACTTCACCACGTGTGAACAAAGTAGCCTTTACCGGTGAAACCACAACAGGACGCTTAATCATGCAATACGCATCGGAAAATTTAATTCCAGTTACAATGGAGTTAGGTGGAAAGTCTCCGAACATTTTCTTCCCTTCCGTAGCCGATGCCGACGATGAATTTTTCGATAAGGCTGTAGAAGGCGCTGTGCTCTTCGCATTGAACCAGGGAGAAGTATGTACGTGTCCTTCGCGCATCTTGGTGCACGAAAGCATTTACGATAAATTCATGGAGCGTGTGGTAGCACGTACAAAGGCGATTGTAGCGGGAAATCCGTTAGAAGGTAGCACCATGATTGGAGCCCAGGCTTCCAATGACCAGTATGAAAAAATTCTTTCGTACATCAACATCGGTAAAGAAGAAGGCGCTGAAGTTCTTTGTGGTGGCGCGGCCCAGGCGTTCGACGGAGATATCTCGAACGGATATTATGTTCAACCAACCATTCTAAAAGGACACAACAAAATGCGTGTCTTCCAAGAAGAAATTTTTGGTCCTGTTGTTTGTGTAACCACTTTCAAAACCACCGAAGAAGCGATTGCCATTGCGAACGATACCTTATACGGATTGGGAGCAGGTGTTTGGACGCGTGACGCGCATGAATTGTATCAAGTACCACGTGCTATTCAAGCCGGACGTGTTTGGGTGAATTGCTACCATGCTTATCCAGCGCATGCACCGTTTGGCGGATACAAAAAATCTGGATTCGGAAGAGAGACGCATAAGATGATGTTGGCGCATTACCGTCAGACTAAAAACATGTTGGTGTCTTACAACAAAAACAAATTAGGCTTCTTTTAATTTCGTTTGCAAGATGATTAAAAGAATAGACACAACGGACGGTGCAGTGGCGCTGATTAACGAGCTGAAGGCGAAGCACGGTCCGTTGGTCTTTCATCAAAGCGGCGGATGCTGCGATGGTTCAGCCCCCATGTGCTTCCCGAAAGATGAATTTATTATAGGGTATAGCGACGTTTGTTTGGGAAGCATTGAGGGTATTGAGTTTTGGATGAGTCAAGATCAATTCGAGTATTGGAAGCACACGCATCTAACCTTAGATGTTGTGCCCGGAAGAGGAAGTAGCTTTTCATTGGAGATTCCTTATGGAAAGCGGTTCATCGTGGTGTCGCGGTTGTTCACGCCAGAAGAACAAGCATCACTAGAGCCGGTGAGGTTTAAGGACTAATACGCTGAATTAGTTTTGTGTAAAGGGGGCCTCGAAAGAGGTCCTTTTTTTTGCCAATAAGAATCAGTGGTCGTCGAAAAATTTTAGAGTAATATTGAAAAAATATCTCTCATGAAAAAGACTGCTATTCTTTTCTTCGCCCTATTTTCTGCCTTATTCATTCACGCGCAAACCAACTGCAATGGGGGGTATGAGAGTCCGTTGTACACCACCCCCACTCCGCTGAACGCCAATTTTATTTACCTCGAACAAATAACAGTCAATGCAGCAGGAACCATCACGGGACTGAGTGCCAACACCAATGGAACGTCTATTACGCAAATGAGATTAGCCTTGTATGAAAGTGTAAACGATGTTCCTGGAAACTTAATTTTCTTTACCGGTGCATTGGATGTAGGACTTACGCCTAGCACGGTAACCGGCAGTCTCATTGCGACGCCTATTGCGGCGGGCACTTATTTCATTGGAGGAACGGTTAACACAACGTGTAATGTGCTCACTTGCGACGGCTCTACCTCGAATCTTGTTTACGTGAGTGCATTTGATTTCAACAGTGCGTTTCCAGCGAATGCTTCGTCGTTCATGTCTGTCGGCGGCCCCGTTGTAAATCTTTGGGCGAACATTACCTGTGAAGGTAACAGTGTATTGGAGGAGGGAAAAACTCCGTTAAGTATTTACTATTCTCGAGAAAAGAATAGCCTTCAAATTTCAGGCTTGGCCATAGCAGGAGCCTGTGTTCAAGTGTTAAGTATGGAAGGAAAAATACTTCAAACGAATAGAATGAATCTGTCAGAAACAGCAAATGAAATTCAGTTGGAAAATTTTGCTTCAGGTGTTTATTTAGTTTCTGTTTACAATCAAGGTAAATTAATTCATTATATTCGGTTTATTATATAATCGATTTTGATGAATAGGTTAGTTGCTTTAATCTTTATTTTCTACTCTTCTTTTGGAATAGCTCAAACGTTCAGCAAGAGAGCCAATGATGATTTATTTTCTGTTTATGTAAGTGTTCTCAACCAACCATTCGGATACCAGACCATTGGTGTGAGAATAGATACCAATGAAATGTATCATTTCAATACCGTCATTAGAAATTTTAATTTTAATGGTGAGGTAATAGATACTAAAAACTACTATTTTCCGAATAGAATATTTCATCCTTCTAGAGATAACAATGCCCGATTAAACGATTCAACAACGGTCACCGTAATGAGGGAATCTATAAACGGTAATGACACCTTATTTGCTACAGTTGTTTGGTTAACCAACGAAGGAGATACGCTACGAACAAAGAGATTCGATTCACCTTATTCTATCAGTGGGAATATTTCAACAAATTTGAATGTTCCAACCTGCATTATATGCAGTCCAGACGGACAATACATTTATTTCGTCTCCCAAATCTTCCATTCTTCAAGTCAAAATAATTTTATGATAAAAAAAATTAATGCGTGGGGGGACGAGATTTGGACGTATTTAAATCCGCTTGGCAATGGGGCTGGCTGTAACTCTATAGCATATTACAATGAAAGAATTTGGTTTGTAAGAGTAAGTTCCTTCGGCACAAGTAATACGGTTTCAAGAATTATCGGTTTGAATTCCAATACAGGCGAAATTGAAACCAATCAGATCATAGCACTATTAAATTTGGAATTTGTTTTGCCGTTAGATTTGGTTTTGGAAAACGGCACCTTCACAATTGCCGAGAGTGACGTTAATACAGGGGGCGATTTTCTGCCAATTATTTATCAGTGTTCTTCAAATGGAATTGAATTATTTCAGGTTTCCCCACCGGGAGCACAGTACGATTTTGCACAGCAAACAGAACATCTTGTGCCGTCGCCAGATGGTGGGTACGTCTTGTGCTCGGTTAAATTCGAAGAGCAAAGCAATCCCTTTGATCCCAATGAAACAAGTAGCAATAATACCAATAAAAAAATCTGGCTTTGGAAAGTGGATAGCCTTGGAATATTTCAATGGCAACGATTCTATGAATACCTAAGTTTCGATAGCGGTTACTTTTTTTTAAACAATACGGCCAATGATCTCAAGTCTACGCCAGATGGTGGTTACATTATGGCTGGAGAATCAACTTCACTTTGCATGAACTGGCCCAGTTGTTCAGAAGATTCGCAACAAGGCTGGCTATTAAAGGTAGATGGCTGTGGCTGCTTAGTTCCTGGGTGCGATCAAAGCTGTGTCGTAACCAACACCGAAAATGAACAAGCGGATAAACAAAACTATTTTCTTTTTGGCCCGAATCCAGTTGATGACATGCTAAATATTTACGTTCCAACTCTGGCAATACCCATGAAAGAACTCTCTTTCAGTCTATTCGACGCGCAAGGAAAACAACTAAAAGAATTTCAATTCGAATCAGACAATACAACCTACATGATTGATGTAAGTCCGCTAGCTTCTGGAAATTATATTCTCACCGTGTCTCATAACAGGCAACTCTTGTCATCGAAGAAGATGGTGAAAATTTGATGGCTTAGGCTAACCTATTTTGTTCTTCGTTTGACTGTGTATTTAAGCGCCGGTATCGTTGCAACAAAATGGATTGTAGATTTGTGATGTAGCTCCTTTGGAACAAGGTGGTTTCGTAACGGGAGGCTGGGGTAATATTCATGATTCAGAATATATCGAAGAACTGTGGTTAATGCGCCTTGACGAGTTAGAAACTAAATTTAACTTCCCACCCCTCCTGAAATTTCCAATTGCTTTGTATAATCCTATACTTTCAGTAATCTAGGTAACGCGGTTATTCCAATGTACTTCTAGTAAAACTTGCGGAAGGGGCGGGATTACTGCATGATCCCGCTGATGGGTGATATAAAAACAGCAACGCTGCACTACGTGCTATCATTTTTTGTTTTTAGCGGAGGGGGCGGGATTCGAACCCGCGATACGCTTTAGACGTATACACACTTTCCAGGCGTGCTCCTTCAACCACTCGGACACCCTTCCTAAAAATTTTGTTGCAAATATAGCTTAACTAAAAGAATTGCTTATATTTGCACCCGCTTTGGTGCCATAGCTCAGTTGGTAGAGCAAAGGACTGAAAATCCTTGTGTCCCCGGTTCGATTCCTGGTGGCACCACTGATAAACCCGCTTCCGCGGGTTTTTTTATGCCCCTAAATTTCATCCATTCCGTTAGACAAGAAACTCAGAGCGTTGAGTAAAAATACTCATCTCATTGAGTAAAATACTAAATTATTGATTACCTTCGTGTTATGGCGTACAAAAGACCGGTCTATTACGAGCTTGCTAACCGATTGTTAGACACCAAAGGACTAATCCAGGTAATTACTGGCCCGCGTCAAATTGGAAAAACCACGTTGATACAACAACTCTTTGAATCGAAAAAATGGCTTGGGATTTACCATATCGTTGAGGGAATGAATGAGTCTTCGGCAACATGGTTGGAAGCGGCATTCAACAACGCAAGACTAAAACAAAAACAAAGCAAAATACCCGTTGTACTCGCCATTGATGAAATTCAAAAAATACCGAATTGGAGCGAGACCATAAAACGACTCTACGATGAACAGAAATTCGAATCGGAAAACCGCATTCAACTCATCCTTTTAGGTTCCTCCAACTGGTTAATGCAAAAGGGACTTTCCGAATCACTTGCCGGAAGATTTGAGCAATGGAATTTAACGCATTGGACATACAATGAGATGAAAGAGGCGTTTGGCATCACTGCAGAGGAATACGCCTATTTCGGAGCCTACCCCGGGGCGCACGAATTTGTTAACGACGAAAAACGATGGAAGTCATATGTACAAAATTCTTTAATTGAGACCGTAATTACTAAAGACGTTCTGCTCATGGAGCGCATTGAAAAACCTGCTCTGCTTCGACGGGTATTCGAATTGGGTTCAAATTATTCTGGTCAAATCTTGTCCTTTACAAAAATGATGGGACAACTTCAAGATGCTAAAAACACTACAACGATTGCGCATTACCTAGAGCTACTTTCCTCTGCCGGTTTATTGACTGGGTTACAAAAATTCGCCATTGATAACGCTCGGAAAAGAGCAAGTAGTCCGAAATGGCAAGTTCAAAACAATGCCCTACTCAGCGCTACTTCTACGTATAATTTCAAACAAATTAAAGCCGATAAAAAGTACTGGGGGAAATGGGTAGAATCCTGTGTAGGCACACATCTGCTTGCACACACACAAGCTGATTTGGAAGTGTTCTATTGGAATGAGTCCAATGCCGAGGTTGATTTTATTATCAAATGGGAAGAAAAATACGTCGCACTAGAATGTAAACTCACCCAAGACAAAGTAACTGGAATTGAGAAATTCAAAAGGCAATTCAAACCACATAAGGTCTATCAACTTGATCATCGGGGTCTAACGTGGGAAGAATTCATTACTATGAATCCGCGAGACCTATTCTGAGTCATTTGCTTTCAACATTTTTGAAAAACAATTTGAACGCAGGGTTTCCGAGCAACAGGTGATTGTACTTCGCCACACCGGCTTTGTTCAAATGGGCGTTGTCTGCAAACTCATACTGACCAAAGCCTTCCGTGACCAGGGTATAGTCGAAATAAGGCAGGTGATACCGCTCTACCAAAGGCATGAACTCGTGTAAAAATTCGCGGTGATACTTGGCCATACCCGCACCTTGTGGCATGGGATGACTTACCAATACCAACTGTACCCCATCGGCAGCCAACTCTTGGATGAAGGCTTCGAAGGAAGCAAAAACTTCTTCGTTGCGATTGAATACCGAATCAGCTACAGGTTCAAGTCGATATAAAATGCCCTTCTTTTCGCAATACCCACGTTCAACATAGTCTTTCAATTCTACTTCTTGCGGCGGATGTATAGACGCCAACCGAACCAAATAACCTGTGAAGGTTCGCATGTCTAAAAATGATTCCGTCATGTGCCATGCCTCTTCACGTGTGGGTAGATTCTGTATCAATCGCAAATTCGATTCACCACAATCAATCTCAAACAACACATCGTAAATATCCTGAATGATTACCTTGGTGCGCCCTTTCAATTCATGCTCGTAAATAATCTTTCCACCAATCGGATTCTGAGAACTAGAACCCGCAACAAACAAATGCACCCCACATGAATCGAAAATGCGCGGATCATAACCGCGATAGGCGTGCGAAGAACCCAAGACAATGGCATCATACCTCTGTGTGTCGGCATTCAAGTCTTGAAACATGCGTTGCTCGTGTCCGCCGTTCCGCTGCACAAACGGCATGGTTGCTAACGCCAAACGCGTCTTGCCTATGTTCACATTGGCTACCACCAACAAGCCCAAAGTGTAAAACACCGCAGCTAATGCAACCACCAAAACGGTATTTCGTAGCAGCTGTCTCATTAGAATTGAAAATAGATAAATCCAACTTCACCCCAATTTCCAAACAGTCCCAACAACGCCAACAGCGCACTCACCAAGACCAAGCGCTGGGCATAGGTTGGCGTATGCTCGTAATAAATCGATTTAGAAATACGACGATCAGCTATCATGAACATAACCAGCAGCGCTACTTTCCAAGCAATCACCATAGGCGTGAATGGAACAAAAGCAGATGGCAAAAAACCCACTTGGGTTCTCAGTGTAAACAATCCCTCAAACATGTTGCTAGCGATGGCAAAATTATCGGCACGGAAAAACACCCAAGCACAAGTAACCAATCCAAAGGTGAACACCGTTGCACTTATCACCCACCATTTCGCTTCATACCGAATATTCATTCGGTTACTGAAAATGACAAATGCGCCATGCATTACACCCCACACAACGAAGGTCCAATTGGCACCGTGCCACAAGCCACTTATTCCGAAAACGGCTAGGGTATTTAAGGCTGCGCGTGTCAAACCCTTTCTATTGCCACCTAACGGAATATAGACATAGTCGCGAAACCAGGTAGAGAGCGACATGTGCCATTTCGACCAAAACTCACTGATGCTTTGCGCCAAATAAGGGAAGCGGAAATTTTCCATCAACCTAAATCCCATCACACGTGCAGCACCTAGGGCTATGTCGGAATAACCACTGAAATCGCAATAAATCTGAATACTAAACATAACCATAGCCGTGGCTATGTAGTACCACGCTACCGATTCTGAGCTATCGTAAACAGCACCTATAAACGACGATAAATTATCTGCAATAACCACCTTTTTAAACATGCCCCAAAGCATACGTTGCAAGCCTTGCGATACGTCGTGGTAATTGAATTTTTTCTCTTCGTGAAACTGATGCAAGAGGTTTTGCGGACGTTCAATAGGACCCGCAACCAATTGCGGATAAAACATGACGTACAACGAATAAATTCCGAAATGCTTCTCTGGGGCCTGTTTGCCGCGGTACACTTCTATCACATAACTTAAGCTTTGAAACGTATGAAACGACAAGCCAATAGGCAGAATAATGTTTAACAGCGATACACTGTAATTCCATCCGAAGAGCTTTGCTACGCCTTGTACATTATCGAGAAAGAAATTGAAATACTTGAAGACGATGAGAATGATGCAGGTGGAAATGATACTTCCTATTAACCAACGCTTCGCTTTTTTTCCATTCCCTCGATGCTTCTCTATTTGAATACCGGCGACATAATCAACAACAATGGTGGCAGCAAGGATAAGAATATAAGCCGGCACGAAAAACATGTAAAAGACGCAACTGGCAACCAACAAGAGTAACCAACGCCAAGCTTGTGGCAACAGAAAATACAAGACTGTTGTCAGAGGAAAGAAAACTAAAAATTCAAAAGAATTGAATAGCATGGTTAGGCTTCTACCGTTTTCTGAATGCTCTCCCACATGCGTGTGGCTGCATTCTGCCACGAATATAACGATATCGTATCACGTGTAGCTTCTTTGCGTTCACCTTGAAGAATTCGTTTCATGGCGAGGGCCACATCTTCGGTGCTAAGCGGATTTACCAAGAAGCATGATCCGTCGGTAATCTCTTCCGACACGCTGCTCTGCGACGCAATAACAGGCACCTTACACGCTTCGGCTTCCAACAAAGGAATACCAAACCCTTCGTAAATACTGGCAAACAACAGCGATTCAGAAGCACCTACCAACAAGGGCAGGTCTGTTCTAGAAACATGTCCCAGCATTTGAATGCGTGTTTCAGGGACTTTCGCGATAGCCAAATCTAATTCGGTGTAAGTCCAGAACATTCTTCCAGCAATCAATAAATCCACTTCCGGAAATTCTGCTGCAATGCTTGCAAAGGCTTCTACCATGCGATGTACATTCTTGCGCGGATGCAACGAACCCACAAACAAAACGTATTTTCTTCCTTTGTTCCACTTCAGGCGAATGCGCTCTTTCTCAGCTGAGGGTAGAGGCGCAAAATGAGGTGCAACACCGTTTCCTATCACATCTATTTGCGATGCAGGCAGCGCATAGGTTTGCATGATATCGCGTTTGCTGAATTCGCTTACTGTTGCAAGTCGCGTGGTGCATTTCACAAACTGCGCCGTGCGTGTGTTCCAATAATGCGCATAGGCCGGTGGCATGAACGACGGATAATGGACGAAATTTAAATCGTGAATTACGGTCAGCTGCGGAATAGGACAGCGGCGTGAGGCATGACCGTCAGGCGAAACAAATACATCTGCTTTGATTCGTTTTAATTTTCTTGGAAGACTTAGGTCGAACCACCAATCGAACAAAAACGGCCTTCGGGCGGGCGGTAAGATGCAGTGTTGAATCACGTTGGAAGACCACTGCCAATCGGTCTGTGGTTTTCGATCTGAAATTAAATGAAATTCGTGCTCGGGATGTTGAAGCGCGAGCAGCCGAAAAATTTCGAGTGTAAAACTACCAATACCCTCTAATTTACCGGGAATAAGTAAACGGGTATTGATGGCTATTTTCAAAGTAGCGCAGAAACAATTTTTTCAATCGTGTATCCGTCGGCTTCTGCCTTGTAATTGCGCACCAAACGGTGACGCAAAATGGGCAATGCAACGGCTTTCACATCTTCCATATCAGGCGAATATTTGCCATGTAGGGCTGCATTTACTTTAGCGCCAATGATGAGGTATTGCGACGCACGTGGACCTGCACCCCAGCTTAAGTATTGGTTGGCCAATACATCGGCGTGTTCGCGATTCGGACGTGTCTTCGCTACCAACTTCACAGCATATTCTACTACGTTATCTGGAACCGGCATCTTACGGATGAGCTGTTGGTAGAACAAAATTTCTTCGGCAGAAATGACTGCGTTCAAGGTTTGTGAAGATCCTGAGGTGGTTTGTTTAACGATGGCCAATTCTTCTTCGAACTTCGGATAATCAACCCAAATGTTAAACATGAAACGGTCTAATTGCGCTTCTGGAAGCGGGTAAGTACCTTCTTGTTCAATGGGGTTTTGCGTTGCCAATACGAAGAAAGGCGAAGGCAAGGTATAGGTTACACCTGCAGCTGTAACGCGCTTTTCCTGCATGGCTTCAAGTAAAGCACTTTGCGTTTTAGGCGGTGTACGGTTAATCTCGTCAGCTAAGATGATATTCGAAAACAAAGGTCCTTTTACGAACTTGAAGTTTCTGCTTTCGTCCAATATTTCCGAACCAATAATATCGCTTGGCATTAAGTCGGGCGTGAACTGAATTCGATTCGATGATAAGCCCAACACTTGCGAAAGAGTGTTTACTAAAAGTGTTTTAGCCAAACCCGGAACGCCCACCAATAAGCAGTGTCCGTTTCCAAGAATAGAAATAAGCACATCGCGCACGGCCTCATCTTGGCCTACCATCACCTTCTTAATCTCGAAACGAAGCGCGTTGTATTTGTCTTTCAGCGAATCTAACGCCTCTGCATCACTGTTAAATGTTACCATTACTTCTGTTCTGTTTTTATCCACTTAAACTGGAATGTACAATCTTGATATTCCGAATCTACAAAAGAATAATTCTTTTTCAAGGCTTTTCCTACCCATTCGTCGGTAGCCTTTTGTTTTTCCATTGCATCTGTTTTCGCTTGGAACAATTCGTAGTCTTGTTCCATATTGGCGCGGTGCGCAGGAAGTCGTGCATCTAATTTATAAATGACATAGGCTTCTTTTCCGCTTTGCAGTTTGATAATTTGCGGATCAGAAATTTCACCTTCTTTCAGGTTTGAAAGCGCTAGATTCAGCTCTGGCGTAAGGGTTGAAACGTCGTGACGTGAACTTCCGGTTTGAAGGTTCATTACTTTTCCGCCTTGGTTCTTCGAATCTTCATCGGTGCTGTAACGTTGCGCTGCGGTATTAAACTTCAGGGCACCGCCCTTCACTAAGTGAAATACGGTGTCCATTTGCAAGCGAGAAAGTTCGAAATCTTCGGGTCTGATTTTCGGCGCCATTAAGATGTGACATGCCTTGTAATATTCTCCGCGTTTCTCCACCACTTTCACAAAGTGGTAACCGTAATCTGATTTGAATACAGGTGAATAATTGCCTTCTTCGGTGGTGTAAACGGCCGCTTCATATTCAGGAACAAAACTTCCTTTGCGAATCATATCGTAGCATCCGCCTTTGTATTTCGAGCCTGGATCTTCACTCCAACGACGCGCTTGAATAGTCATGCTAGTTCTTCCTGCAACAATATCGGAACGAATGCTATCGAGAAAATGAATGACCCGTTGATTCTCACTCTCGGGTATTTCTGGAGAAATAATAATTTGCGAATACTGCAATTGTTCACCAATCAAAGGCAAGGAATCTTCGGGAAGAGATTGGTAGTACTTCAACACCTGAGCCGGTGTAATTTTCACATTCTTCGTAATCTCTTCTTGCTTCTTTTGAACCAGCAATTGGTCGCGGATTAAGTCGTGAAAATCTTGTTTCAATTCAGCGACAGACTTGCCGTAATATTTTTCAAATTGCTCTACCGAGCCAAGCATTTCCACGAAGTAATTGATGCGTCGCTCTACTTGATTGGCAATTTCACCTTCGGTAACTTCTACGCTGTCTAATTTGGCCTGATGCAGCAATAGCTTTTGGTACATAAGGTTTTCGAACATAGAGCATTCTTTCTCTTGGCTCACTTGCGAACGTCCTTGGGTAAGCTCGTACTTGGCATTTTCCAATTCAGAGAGTAAGACAATTTCTGCCCCAACACCACCAATAATTTTATCGATTGTCTTTCCAGGAATTTCTGTTGGCTGTGCTTTGGCCAACAACACAGAAAAAATAACTACTAGGCTAAGGATATAATGCTTCATTGAATGCTTCTAATTTCAAACTTACCTTCTGACTTCGCTTGGTTAAACATATTCTCGCGCATTTGTTTAATTACATCGCGTTTACGAATGTTAATCAAAGCAGCAGAGATATTGTCTTTCACCATTTCTAACGGAGCTACGTCGCCGGGCAAAAGGTAAGAACTGACTTTTATTAAAAATATTTCGCCATTCTGACGAATCGATTGCAGTTGTGTGGCTTGTTGTAAAAAGGCCGAACGATCGGCGATAGATACGGGAATGAGCTGTGCGAAGGCTTCCCAATTCATATACTCGACATCGTTTAAAAAATGCTTGGCTCCTAGTTCTACACATAAGGTTTCAAGCACCGCATAATCACCGTTGTTGAATGCTGCGGTAACGCGTTTGATGTCTTTCGAATTTTCGGGAAGAGCAACATACTTAAGTTTCATGAAATGCTCGCCCACTCGAAGCGATTCTTTGTTCGCGTTGTAGTAGTCTTGAATTTGCGTATCGGAAACGGAAGTGTCGAGATTTTGCTTGATGTAATTCTGCTCGAAATTATAAACCAGCAAGGTGTTGCGGTAGTTATCTACACGCTGCTCAATGCTCATCTTATCTTCTTCACTGAGGTTTTCCGCTTGCGCAATGACAAGGGCGTCTTCAATCCACGATTGAATATACGCTTGTGCCAATGCGGCCGAATCTTCTTTTGTGCTTTCGTTCGGAATAACGTCTTCCAATTCTTTTCGCGTTAGCACTTTCTCGCCAATAACAACAATGGCATTGCTGTCGTCTGGTCCGCTGCTACAGCCAACCAACAAGGCAATGCCAATGATGCAAGCGAGGGAAACCTTCATTAGTTTGCTAGGCTATGAAGCACCTCTTTATTAATTTGGAAAGTATGACTACCTCTTAATTTCTCAATCCATTGTTTATCTAAATGGTTTTGATATTCAGAGGTGATGATACCACGAGCTTCAGATAATTTCTTAGGTGTTTTCGCAAGAATTTCTTGAATGTCAACAATCACTACTTGTCCGTTCAACGGCACATCAACACTCAATCCTTCTGTCCAAGTAATCTTATTCAATACTTCACGTTCTTCTTTCGAGAAGAGTCCACCTTCGGTTTGAAGGTTCAGTTGGGTGCCTTGGTTCAACGCCGCAGCAGCCTCTGACGGAGACTTTCCATCTGTAAGCATTTTACGCAATTGCTTCGCAATGTCGGCATTGGCGCAGGTGTAGATAACTACATCGGCACGGTCTGGCCACATGAAATCTTTTTTATTGGTTTCGAAATAATTCTGCAATCCCGCAGTGTCTTTTACTGCTTTTGACCACACCAATTGATCGGTGATTTCGAACAACAAAATTCCTTCGCGGTATTCTTTCATTAATAGACGGAAGGCTGGATATTTTGCTTCCAATTTGCTGTCTTCGTGACGCATTAATTTATCGTCAGCAAACGCACGAGCTTCAGTAATTACATATTCTTTCGGAGCGTACTTGGTGCTTGCGCCTTTGCGAGTAATCATGGTTTGGTAGAAATCGTTTACGGTATAAACTTGACCATCGATTTCACAGAAAGGCTTTTTCAGCAAGCGTTTGCTGGCTTTTAAATTTCCAACATATACGCTGCTATCTACTTTGGCTGCCAATTTATTGATTGGCTTTTCGTAGTATTTGAAATTGTATTCTTTCTCTAATTTGTGCATGAACGACGACTTGGTCTTTTCAGCACGTGAATCTTTCGCCACTTTGGCTTTTACATCTTTCTCTACTACTGGAATGGTTCTGTAGCCTAAGCGTTTCACGATGTGCCATCCGTAAGACGTTTTGAATGGACGAGAAATATCGCCATCGTGAGCTAACGCGAATGAAGCGTCTTCGAATTCTAATACCATTTTGTTGGTTCCGAACCAAGGAAGCTCGCCGCCTTTGTTCTTAGTAGATACATCGTCAGAATACAGTGCACACAATTCTTCAAACGTTTGTTTACCTTCTACCGCTTTCTGATAAATTTCATTGGCTTTGGCTTCGGCGTTATCGTTTGGATTTTCTTTTTGTGTTTTCACCATGATGTGTGCAACATGCACTTCACCGCGGGCTGGACGACGATCAACTACTTTCAAAATGTGGTAACCGTATTTGGTACGAACAGGCATAGAAACCTCACCCACTTTTGTTTTATACGCCGCTTCTTCGAACGGATAAACCATTTGGAAAGCGGTAAAATAGCCTAGATCGCCGTTGTTTTTAGCAACAGAAGGATCGGTGCTGTATTTCTTAGCAATGTCTTCGAACTTCTCGCCAGCAAGGACTTTCTTGCGTACTTCCATGATTTTATTCCAAGCCAAAAGCGTGTCTTTTGGAAGCGCGTCTGGTTTACATTCAATTAAGATGTGGCTTGCGCGAACTTCTTCTTTCATGTGTTCCATAGCCTCTTGTACCAAGCTTTGCATGCACTCTTGGTCGGTCATATACGGACGAGCCAATTGAGCACGGTACCCTTGCAATTCATATTTGAATTTGGTAATGGTGTCAAGTCCGGCTTCTTTCGCAGCGTGTACTTTCAACTTGAAATTGATGAACAATTCCATGTAGTCATCTAACGCCTTCTGCGTAATAACCGAATCGCGGTTGTTCTTCTTGAAGATATTTTCAAATTCTTCCAGTGTTACCGCTTCGCCGTCAACATTTAAAACAACTTGATCTTTTTGCGCATTTACCATCAACGTGGTAAAAAAGAAAACAACAACCGCAATGAAACGCATGTTTCTGTTCATATTCTACTTTCTTATTTTAAGCTATAGTTTGGTGCCTCACGTGTAATTACTACGTCGTGTGGGTGACTTTCTTTCACCCCGGCGTTTGTAATGCGAATAAACTTCGCTTCTTGCAAATTTGCAATAGTTTGTGCTCCACAATATCCCATTCCCGCGCGAAGTCCGCCCATAATTTGGTGCATCACCTCTTGAACCGAGCCTTTAAACGGCACGCGTCCAGAGATTCCTTCCGGAACTAATTTCTTAATATCGTCTTCCGCATCTTGGAAATAGCGGTCTTTCGAACCGTGCTGCATGGCCTCTAGAGAGCCCATTCCGCGGTATGATTTGAATTTTCTTCCTTCGTAAATAATGGTTTCTCCGGGCGATTCTTCGGTTCCGGCTAACATAGAACCAATCATCACGGTTGCTGCTCCGCCTGCTAAGGCTTTTGCAATATCACCCGTATAACGAATACCACCATCTGCAATTACAGGAACACCCGTGCCCTTTAAGGCATCGGCTACACCCATTACAGCAGATAACTGAGGAACACCAACCCCGGCAATGATGCGGGTGGTGCAAATAGAGCCTGGTCCAATCCCCACTTTCACTGCATCGGCTCCGGCTTCCACCAACGCTTTAGCGGCATCGCCTGTTGCAATATTTCCAACAATTACATCGATGTTCTGTCCGAATTTGGCTTTCACTTGCTTCAAGGTGTCAATTACACCTTTTGAATGTCCGTGCGCGGTATCAATGATTACGGCATCTACACCCGCTTTTACCAACGCTTCCACACGTTCCATGGTATCTGCAGTAACACCTACCGCAGCAGCGCAGCGCAAACGTCCGAGGCTGTCTTTACAAGCGTTCGGATAACGCTTTAATTTCAGAATGTCTTTGTAGGTGATAAGTCCAAGTAGTTTTCCCTGCGCGTCAACCACTGGCAATTTCTCAATTTTATTCGCTTGCAGAATGGCTTCTGCAGCGCCCATGTCCTTTGGCTTATCGGTGGTCACCAAATTCTCTTTGGTCATCACGTCTTCAATAGGCTTTTCGTATTGCTTTTCAAAACGCAAGTCACGGTTGGTGACAATACCCTTTAGAATACCGTTGGCGTCAACCACTGGAATACCGCCAATTTTATTCTCGGCCATGATGGTCAATGCATCGCCCACATTCGCCGTTTCGTGCAGGGTAATTGGGTCTTGAATCATACCGCTTTCGCTACGCTTTACTTTGCGCACTTCTGCTGCCTGAGCGGCGATGCTCATGTTCTTATGAATAACTGCAATTCC
>Ga0172367_10002591_pt1 | contig 24613 bp, 22 predicted proteins | sample Lak10m_FD_114542 | JGI IMG/M metagenome (GOLD analysis project Ga0172367, IMG submission 114542) | Freshwater microbial communities from Kabuno Bay, South-Kivu, Congo - kab_022012_10m | ecosystem: Environmental > Aquatic > Freshwater > Lake | place: Democratic Republic of the Congo: South-Kivu...
AATATATAGCTATAATTCTATCCTTAAGATAAGGTAGTTTTAATAAATATCAGTATGTTATATGAAAGAACTTACTAAGATATACTTTATATATTTCTATTTTTGATATAAAATCGGTAAAAAATAATATAAGAAAAATAATATTAAAAAATCAAACCAAAACTAACTCAAACTCTTTATCTAATATTCAATAAAGAATTAAGTTAAGTCATACTATTACTATAATCTTTAATATATTCTGAATCATAATTAAGTTTTAATCATTTAAAGTTTTAGAATTTCTAAGAATCATAAATTCTTGAATATTTAATACAACCGTCATTATCAAAAGATAATACGAATATATAGCCAAATTTTCTGCAAAAAAATTATCTTTTATAATAAGATAGAAAGGAATATATATCAATACATTTAGTGATATAAGTCCTGTAAAACGAGAATCAATCATAAATATTAAACTAAATAAAAACCAAGTCCAAATTATAGTAATTATTGTAAAGTCAGAAACTTGCCAAATCAAAAATATTATTAAGAAAAATAATATAAATTTTACAAAAATAAGCTGAATCATTATGTCAAAATGATTTTTATCATAAGTCTTTACAATATAAATAAATAATATTATGTTTATATATACCACTATAATATGTACAAACAGAAAATATTTTTTAACAAATAAAACTCAATCAGGAAAAATACTACTCAATAGTACAATACTAAGTAATAAAAATAATAAGATAAAAAGTGAGTATTTATATAGTTTTGAACGAACTATTCTTTCTAATAAATTAAACATAAATTTATATCAATTAGGATAAACTATTAAGAAATATAAGTATTTTTTAATATTGGTCAAGCTTATCTTGTTTTTTAAGCTCTTTTATAAAAATATATCATGTTATCAATAATATAAATACAAAAAAAGAAATTATAGTAAAAATAAAATTATTAATATTTCATTTTCAAAACGTATAAATACCTAATAGTAAGAATACTAATGAAGCAATATATATATAGTTTATTTTATATATTTTCCATGATATTAATATTTTTGAATAAAAACTAATGAATATATATACCCAACAATACAGCATTACTAAAAGAAATAATGTAATATATTTAGAAAGTCAACTTTTTAAAAAATCTAAAATAAATGGTCATAGATAATAACTAAATGATAATGAAGAAATTCACAACAAAATAATCAATAAGAACGAATTTCTAAAAAAATGTTTCGGAACATTATATATTTTATATTCTATTATTTGCGGATAATAAACAGTCTCAATGGCTCAACCCAAAAATATTAAAAACTTAGAAAATACAGATAAAGCAGAATAAATACCAACTTGTTCTGAATCAAATAGATTCTTTGCAACTATTATATCAATATTCATAAATATAGACAGCAAAAAAATAATAAGAAAAAATTGAAATATATCACTAAACTCTTTTTTAAAATCACTCCTTATATCTTCTAAACTTCACGATACTTTATATTTCCTTAGTATAAACCATACATAACTATAAGATATAACAAATCAAAATATAGCTGTTAATAAGAATCAACTAATTGCTCAATAAAGTTTAAATCATATAAATAGAAAGAAAATTCAACAAAATATTTTGAAAATAGAAGATAATACACCATTTAATGCAATAAAATTAAATTGTTTTAATCATTGCAGAACAGCGTTTAAAACAGTTCATTGAAAGGAAAAAATAATTATTAAACCAATTAAAACAATAGGTAAATAAGAATCAAAATGTAAAAAATTTGCTATAATTGGTGAAAACAATAAATAAATAAAATAAAATATAACTCATATAGTAAATAAAGATTTATTTGAATAAATAAAAATTGATTTGATTTTTGACATATTGGATGAATTAATAGAGATTTCTTTTACTAAAAAAAGACTAAGTCATGTAGTCAAAACTCACAATATGTTAAATAAACTTATTAAACTTTCAAACTCTGCAAAAGTATTTATATCAAGATACTTTAACATAAGAGGATGATAAAAATAATTTATTAATCATCATATTATTGTAGAGATTCATATAATTACAACATAATAAAAGTTTTTCATTATTTTTAATTTATACTAAAAAATACTAACTTATTATTCTCTTCTTCAATATTTAAAAATCAAAATTCCTCTAAATTATTTAATATAGTATAATATCAAATAAAATCACTTTCTTTTAATAATAATATATATCCAATTCATAGTCCCCTAAGATCTCTTATAAAGTCATTATAAATTCATATCCTTATTTTTTCATTATTAGTTCTTAACTGACCTCACGGTCATAAATATTTCTCAATAATTTTACTTTCTAAACGTAAGGACTGACTATAAATATTTCAAATTTCTATGTTGTCTCATTGTAAGACTCTAAAAGGATAAAAAAATCAATCAGTTGGATTTACAACAACTTTATTAACAAAACCTAATCAAATATATTGATGCCGTGGCAAAGATAAAATATCATAACAATTATTAGATAATCATTTTTTTTGATAATCACAAGTATCATTTCTAACTATTATATTTCAATCTTCAATTTGCCTTTTAAGATTATATCGTTCCTGCGGATAATCAGATATTTTTAACTGTCAATTAAACCCCCATAACATGGTAGGAGTATAAAATATTGGCAATATTATCAATAAAAATCAAATCAATTTCGGATAAAAATTATGATACTTTACTACTTGATAAATTCACTGAACTCAAAATGCTCAAAACCGTGCATAAACTATCAACAAAATTCAGACCCATTTTTGAGGTTCACGTAATCATTTATAAAAAGGAATATAATCATATAAAAATTGTGAGATAACAGCAAATATATTATTATTTGATATACCTAAAGCTAATATATAAGAAACTATTCAAATTATTAATAAAGAACAATCTAAAATCTTTTCATTGTTCCTTTTATCAAATACTCTCAGATAAATTCAATATAACACTACTCAAAAAATCAACAAAAATAATACTTCCCATCTAGTATTTGTATAATAGGTAGGCATATATCTTTGTTGTCTTTCTCACCAAAACCCATGTAATGACAATACATTAAAATAAATATTTTCTCCTTTATCACTAGAAAATACATTAAAGTTATCTAAATTTATTTGAGATAGACTACTAGCGACATTACCTTTTCATAAAGATATTCATAAAAGCCAGTTAAAATTTAGTAATATAATGAAGAAAACATAGATAAAAATAGTTTTTAAGTAAAATTTTATATCTTTAATTTTAAACATACTTGAAGAAAGAAAAACTAATAAGCTTCATAAAATAAAAAACAAACTGTGAGGCATCCACAAAACAGCAAAAGCTCAAAAAATTGATGAATAAATAATAAGTTTATCTTTTTTATACTCAAAATATTGTAATAAAAATATAAAAAAGAACAAACACATAACTATCGCAAGAATAACTCATATCTGTCAATCCATAAAACGAGAATATACAAAAGGATTTATCATCATAATTATTCAAGAAAAATAAGCTCATATTTTGGTCTTACTCTCTAATAACTTATATCATCAAACTCAAAGCAAAAATAATGTTACTATATATATAAGTCTTTGAAAAAACCAAGATGGAATAAAATATGGTAATCCATTAAATAAAAACCAAGAAAATGGAGTATATATATCAATAACGTATTTATAATAAGGCTTTTCTAAAGGAGAATAATCTATATGAAAAAAATATCCATATTTAATGCTTCCTATACATATTATGGCAATAAAGAAAAATAATAATATATGTATATATTTACTATTCATTTTTATCTTTTTTATTCATTAATAGATCTCTGATAAATAAGAAAAACATGATAATATAAAAAGATATTGATATAAATAAAGAAATTAAAAATATCTTTTGTGCTCATAATTCAACTATTAATTCAAAATTATAAGTTCAATCGGAATTACGACTACAAGCATTTAAAGAACATAACTTTTCTATATCTATAATCCATCAATTAGCATATCAATTCGCTAATATATGAGTATCAGAAAATAATGATCTAGTTAAAAAAGTTTCTAAAATATTCCCATCAGACAGATTATCATTTTGAGTAACTCAAGCATACTGTTGCGAAACAAAATTATTTCATTTTTTTTCAAAATTACTTTTTCATATATATATGTTCCAAGATGGATGGAATGCTTCTGAAAAAACTAAAGGAAAATTATCATTAAATCAATATAATAATATACGATATTTTACTGGAGACACTTTCTTAAATTCCATATGAGAATTAGAATTTTTTTTAAGATTATTTTCTATATAAGAAATATTTTTACCATTGTTTTGCTTCGGCATATAAATAAGTTTCCTTAGTTCATTATCATACAAAGCATCAAGGAAAGAGGTCTTGTCATTAACAGATATAATTTTAATCGGAACATAAAAATGTGGTAAGAAATATTGATCTGATATTTTTTTAATCTCAAAGTATTTGTTTGATATGTGATTTTCTAACTTATAATTATCAATTTTGATATTTGATATATAGTTATTAGGATATACTAAATTAATATCTTTATGAGAAAAAATATACATTACATTCAATAGTCAAGCAATTTTATTTATATCTCAACCTTGATTTATAAAGGAAACTATTAGATCAATAATAAAAGATCATTCATTCATATGAATAAGAGATTTTCAATTTATAAACATTCTAAGAAAATCAGATCAATTATATCATCAATTTTCCCACTTTAATAAATGATTATAACTTCTAGGAATTGGCAAAGAAAGATATCTAATATCTAATTTTATATTTTTGTCTAAGTCAGACATTTGGTAATATTCTGAAGGTATCTTTGTATTATAAGATGGCAATATAGTATCTTGCGATTTAATAATAGTTCATAACAAAAATGGCAATCCATATATAATAATAAATAACGATAAAAATAATGTTATAAATATAAATTTAAGTTTATTTTTTAAAATTACTAAAATCTTATCAAAAGAAATTCATATAAGCAATGAAATAGGTATCACTAATAAAAGTCATAGCTTTAAGTACATACTTCTGAAAGCTCTTTCTAAAAAATCAATTGAGAAAATAACCTCATTAATATTATTTAAAAAGCCTTCTAATTTATTTCATGAATTGATTACCACCGCCAACAAAAAGAATAATACCAAAAAAGTTGTTAATATTTTTTTTTGCTTGTCTAATAACAAAGAAGACAATCAAATAATTATCAAGATAAAGCTAAAAAAAATATATAAATTAGAATAAAAAACATTATGCCAATCATAATAATAATTTAATTCTTGTTCGGCATGTATTGTCCATAATCAAGTCATTCTAATAGCATCCAAAATTGAAACACTGTTTAGAATCATAGTACTCTTATCATCCATTAATCATGCAACTGTATTATTGGCCAATGAAAATTGATTTACAATATCATAAATGAATGGTAAAAATCGAAATAAATTTAATATAATATACGAAAAAATAAAGTATATATAATTTAAAACAAGTTTCTTTTTATTTTCATATACAGTTAAATAATATAATAAAAATAAAGTTATAATGAATATATATAAAATAAAAAAAGCTGGGTTTGAGTAAGAAGCTCACATAAATAAAAATATAAATAGTAATATATATAATTTATTTTGTCATAGAAGAAATTTCAAGAAAAAATATATTCATAAAGGCAGAAAACAATAGAAAGGAAATGTTATTCAATAAACTGGAACCCATGCAACTACTAAGGCATATGGAGAGAACATATACATAGTTCAAGCTATAAATGATCCCCGTTTATTTAATCATAATTGTTTAGATAAAAGATAAAATCAAAATCACGATATAGAAAATGATATATAGAAAATTATTAATTGTATAATACCAACAGATAATCATAGTTTTTCTAATATAAATCACCAGATAGCATAAGGATATAAAGATGCAATTTGTCTTGCAGCTAAATATCAAAAATTTATAGAATTATCCCATATGTAAGAGGTATATTTTAAAAATACAGAGAAAAATATAGGCCGAGAAAAATCTCATCAAGATATAAAATTCCCGATATTAAACCAAGATAAAACAAAAAAACCCATAATAAAATAGGTAAGTCGTATATTATTAGAAAAAAATATTGCAATTTTACTTAATTTTTTCATATATGCATTCATAATTTAAAGTCATTATTTTCTCCTTATCTAAGAAATCTAATAAGTAACAAATAAGATTGAAAAAAAATATCGGTAAAGTAAATAAGATTATATAAATATAATATAAAACTCAATCTCTTTTAAAAAACAATTTTATAGGAATTGTATCAATAATTAGAGCTAATATTTGAAAGATTCAACCATGAGGTTTTACATGTGAGAGATGGAATCAACTAGATTCTCAAAGATAACTTAATCAATATTTTGTAAAGCGATAATAATCATAAGGAATCATATGTTCCTCAAAAGATTGATGAGTGGTTAAAAATAACTTTCATCATGGCTTTAAGATTCTGTTAAATTCCTTAAAAGCTATTTCGGGCCTTTTAATATGTTCTAAAACCTGTGTACATAAAATATAATCAAAGCTACCATTTGGTATAATATCTAATCAATTATTTATATCTCATACATAGTCTATAGAATTAGAACTATTCTGTACATAGTCTTGAGAAAAATAGCCAATATGAGAAAAGTAATTTTTATATGGTGAATTTTGTGCTCATACATCCAAGATTTTTCAATCAATACATATATTTTTGGAAACATATTTAACAAACTCTTCTATACGAAAAAGATGATATCTCATTATCCTTAATGGGAATATTTTCCAATATAAAGTCATTAATTTTTCTAACATAAAAATATTATTTAAGAATTAAATTACTTTTCTATATCATCAATAATTTTTTCTAAAACATATTTTGATATTCAATGAGCTTTATAATTTGAGTCTAAAAGAACTTTAAATCATCCACTACCAAGTTTTGATATTATTTCAGATATTTTAGTTTCATATTTTTGATACCTTAATCACCAAAAACAACATTGATCATATTGATTTAATATTTGTATTTGAGATCTACCACTACCATAAGATCACATTATATATAAGTCATAATAACTAGAAATTTTATACAGATCTGGCCACCATTGTTCATTATCTCACCAATCTGGTGTTGTAAGATACCTAAGATCAATTGGATATGTTCCTGCAATTGAGTATGTATTTTTAATCCTGTCATCTATAGCCGAATACATAGTAGTAGCCCATCATCCACCATAAAATCAAACCATATTTATAGTAGAATATTCTCATAAAGATGATGCATAATTAACAATGGCATATAGAGGTTCGAGAAAAAATTTTATATGATTTTTTAAATATGGAAGCTGGTCATGAAAAGATAATCTAATTTTTCAAACATTTGGAATAGAAACTATTGGATTATTATTTGTTCAATTTAGTGGCATAGAAACAACTAACACTGAAAATCAGTTATCAATGAATGTCTGAATAGATTCTTTATGAACTACTCATCAATTAATTCAAGGCTCATGTCATTGATGAAATATAACGAGATGATCTTTTTGATTTTTAGCATGAAAAACATATGAAATTGAATTAATATTATAATCCATTAAAACAGTTATTTTATCAATAGAATCTATATTATTGTATCAAGAAAATAAATCATCTAATTTTATATCTTTTTCTATACTAAACGGCCATTTTAAATACTGAGATTTATCTCCTCCCCAAATATAGGAAATCACTTCACTTCTTTTTTTGTAAATATCTGATACATTTTTTATTGATATAAGTGAATTTACATCATTGTCTACGATATCTTCCACAATATATTTATTATTTAGATGACTATTATAATCAACATATTTATCATAAGAATTATTTTGATATTTACTGTTACATTTAAGTTGAATAGCTTTAGATAATAATGTAATATCAACATTTCACCAACCGTATTTATCTAATATTTTTACAACTCTATTTTCCCAATCCTTTATGCAATCGAAATATTGAAAATTATTGTATTCTCAAAAAGAGAATCATATAAGTAACATAAAGATGAATATAGATTTAAATAACTTATTCATAATATCTTTTGTACCAGTAATTAAAATTAAATATTCTTAATAACTTAAAACTATTGTCAATCTTTAATGATTTATGTTCGAAGTAAAGTTTGGAAATTACATCTAGATTAAAAAATCAATTATCAATAAATAAATATTCTTCAAATAAATCTCTCAATTCATTATTTATCCAAACTCTTATAGGAGACCAAAATCAACTTTTTTTACGATATATAATATCTTTATCTATATATCTCGATGCTAACTTTTTAAGAATATATTTTGTTTCTCAGTTCCTAATCTTATAACTTCATGGTAAACTAAAAGCAAATTCTACTAAATCCTTATCTACTAATGGATTTCTCATCTCGATACTATTTGCCATAGTTGCCCTATCTCATTTAACGAAATACCAATCTGGAAGCTGTATTTTACAATCAAGATACAAACTTTTATTGATAATATCCATATCATTAACTTTTTCAAGATAAAGATTGGCCTCATTAAATATCCCATTAAGATCAATTTGATCTATATTTAATAATAATTTTATATCATCAGTTAAGAAACTTCAACTTCAAAAAATAAACTGTCTAGCACTAAAAGGCATATTAAATCAATCAAATAATTTATGATACTTATTTGACTTTGGAACGAAATATTTTAATAAATTCATCATATATTTCAAATATCAATAGTCATTAATAAATTTTTGTGCAACATACTTTGGGTATCATCAAAAAACTTCATCTCATCAATCTCCGCTTAATACTACCTTAATCTGATTTGCAGCAAATCTTGATACAAAATATAGTGGTAAAATTGCTGTATCTGCCATTGGTTCATCAATATAATTCAATATATTTACAAAATTTTCTAATACTTTATTATTATCAAAATCACATATATGATGTCTAATATTAAATCCAGAAGATATTCTTTTTGAGAATGATGTTTCAGAAAATTCTGCTCATATATAATTTACTGTATAAGCATTTAAATCCTTTTTCATGCTTGATAAATAATAAGCTATTAATCAACTATCTACTCATCCACTTAAAAAAAGTCATAAAGGAACATCCGACATTAATCTTTTATTTATAGCTTTTTTGATTAAATCTTCTGTTCTGTCCAAAATATAGGATTCGTCATAGTCATGAATTATCTTTGTAGCTCAAAGATTCCAGTATTCATAATTTCTAGTAATTTTCCAATTCTTTATGTCAAATTCCAATATATGAGAAGGTTGAAGCTTTTTAAGTTTATCAAAAATACTGTTAGGAGATGGAACATATCAATAAAACAAATATTTCAATAACGATTCTTGATCTATTTTTAATCTTTTTTTTATTTCTATGTTCTTTATTATAGACTTTATTTCTGATGAAAAACAAAAAAAGTCGTCATCAATATAATAATATAAAGGTTTCTTTCAAAAATGATCTCTTGATAAAACAATTGTCTGTTTATTCTTATCGTAAACCGCAAATGCAAACATACCATTAAGATGATTAACAATATCTAATCAATAAGTTTCATAACCATGCAATAATACCTCACTGTCTGTTTTACTTTTCCAATGATAATTTTCCATTATATTAGATTTTATCTCTGAGTAATTATAAATTTCTCAGTTAAAAACCAATATTATATTTCAAGCATCATTAAACATAGGTTGTTTTCAATTATCGGAAAGATCTATTATAGATAGTCTTCTATGTCCAAGTGCTATATTATTCTCAAAAAAAACTCCAGATTGATTAGGTCATCTTTTATCTAATGTATTCAACATTTGAATAAAACTATCCTGATTTATATTTGAGTTTCTATTAACTAATCATAATATTCCGCACATGTATTATTTTTTAGTAAAAGAAATAAACCAAAACTGACAAAGATTAGAAAACATTTTAGGCATTTTATTAAATCAAATATTCCAAAAAAATAATCCAAACCAACATGGAATTATCTTTAAGTCACTAATTTCTGATGAGAAACTTTCTAATATACCCAATAATTGTGATTTACTATATTCTCTAAGATGAATAACATCACCATAAGAATCTTCTCACATTTTTCTAGGGTATTTTAATTTTCAAAACAGCTTTAGTATTAAATTTGGTGGCCTATGATAATTAGGAGTTCATATAATTATTTTTCATCATTTTTTACAAGTTCTAATATGTTCTTTTATAAAAAACATATCATCACCAACATGTTCAATTACATCCATAGAAAATACTAAATCAAAAAAGTTATCTTCATAAGGGATAATATTATTAACTGCGTCTTTATATTCTACATAATCGGCAATTTGTCAGATTTCCTCTTCTTGGAAATCTTTATACACATCACAGCCATAAGTTTTTTTAAACTTATTATTTAATGCTCATATATAACTAAAATATCACTTTCCACATCAAACCTCTAATACATTATTATATCATTCTTCAATTAGAGATAAAAAAGTTTTTGTTTGTGAGTTTTGGAATTTATGCCATCTGTTATTTTCAAAACGAGTATTGAGTATATTATTCATAAATTAATCTATTAAAAAATAAAAAATACAGTTAATCAGCTAATTTAGCTAATATGCTATTATTGATTCTTCAAGTAAGAAAATAATATATTCAATCTATAAATCCTTTCCAATATAATATAACTAAATCAAATCTTTTAAATCTCAACACTAAAATAGAGTATACTATTGGCCAAAACCATGAAAAAAAAATAATATATATTAATTTATGATGTATTTTTCCATAACGACTAATAAATATCATTCTATTTCTAATAAGACAATATGCTTTCTGATTAAACTTTCATCACAATGCCCTAGGAGAAAATGTATCTTGTGTAAAAACATTATGATATGTTATAGCATTTTTAAACATTCAACACTTGTATCAATACCTTCTTGCATTAAAAGCAAAGTCTGGTTCTGTAAAAGTCTGAATAAGATTTTTATCAAAAACTCAACAATTATTAAAAACTTCTCTTTTTATCAAAAATACATTTGGAACTCAATCACTATCAAAAAAATATTCACTTGATAAATCTACAAATCCTGTAGTTTTTCATGTAAAAAGATTAATCTTCTGATAATCCATATATTTTTCTTTTGTATTCAAAAAGTACATTGATGGTCAAATGATACCATATTCTAAGTTGTTGTCTGCCAATTGTACCAATTCAGAAATCATATTCTCTTCAATAACATTATCATCATCTATAAACAATATGTAATCTCATTTAGAATTTTCTACTCCTAAATTTCTAGCTCAAACCATCATATATTGAACAGAATTATGTATAACTTTCCCTGAATTTATTCAAAAGTCTTCCAAAGAGACATTCTCTGTTCAATCATTAGAATTATCATCAATAATGACTAATTCCCAATCAAAAGTTATATTTTTTGATAGTTTGATAGAATTTATGCATAATATTAAATCTTCTTTCCTATTTCTGGTAGTTATTATTATTGAAAGTTTCATATTACTTTTTATTAAAGAAACAAATAATATTACTAGCTCAATACCTATTAGATTGTTTTTTAGAATCAACTTTTTCTATCCAATCATAATCAAAGATTCTTACAATCATATTAACCAATATAGTAACAACTTTTAAAAAATGTCATGTATAATATGTTTTAATAAGATTCCAATTTGATAATTTATCTTTTAATATCAATTCATTATATCTCCTTAAATGTCAAATTCTTTTATCATGAACATAATTTATCAGAACTAATAAAGGATTTAGATATTTATAGCTTAAAGGCACACACATCATTAATCCTGAGTTTGTTTTTGTTATCCTATTTATTTCTTCTATAGCTTGAGACTCTTTCGGTAAATGTTCTAAAACTGCATTTGATATAAAATAATCAACAACATTATTCTTTAATGGCAAATCTTCTGCAGAACAACATATAAATATGATTTTTTCTGAGAGTCATAGTCCTTTTGATATCTTATACAGTCTAATTAAACTCTTCAATGTCAAATCTGTAGCTATAACATTCGCTCACAATCTCGCTAATTCAATAGCCATATAACCAGATCAAGTTCAACAATCTATAATAACTTTATCGTTAAATCCTTGAAAATTTTCCTTAAACTTATTTATATAACTTTTTTGCCAAGGTTCTAAACTATAATTATAATTATCGGTAATTCCCTCATTTTGAAAATACAAAACTTGTCACTGTAAATGTTTTGGTAAATTGTTTAAATCAATCAAAATAAAAACTCAGTCTTCTTTTTTAAAAAAGGAATTACACACATTACAAGTTAGAACATTATCATTTATTACCAAATTATTCTTACATTTCGGACAACAAATATAGTCATTATAATTAATCATTTTTTATTATAGCAACATTATATGCTAAAAATTTATTTGGACAGAAACATTCCATAAATTTTTCATAAACTTTCCATAACTTCAAATACTTACTTGGATAATAATGAGCCTCGAAATATTTATATGAAATATTTGTAAAAACATCTCAAACTATCTTATGAAAGTATCATTGCTTAAAATGATTATGTCAAAGCATTCTTACCATATGTGGATAAAATAAAGGATTATATCTATTTCATTCTACAATTATTATATATCATCATTTTTTACAAATTCTTTTTATATTTGATAATGCCTTTATATGTTTCTCATAACTTTGATTGTCCTCATCTACATGATGTAAAACATCATGCAAAAAAACATAATCAAATTCTTCATTAGGAAAGTTCATATCAAAAACTCATAATTTTTGAAATTTAAGTCAATTTATAGTGTCAATATTGCTATGTTTATAAATATCTATTCAATAAACATCTAAATCATAAACATCATAAAAGATTTTAGCATCTATTCAATCTCAACATCAAATATCCAATATCTTTTTTCAAGGCTGAAAATCAAAAGATAACTTTTCAAATATATCTTTTTTATATTGACCATATTTATCAAATCTTTTTATCATAAGACTCTTTCTAAGTTACTTGTAAATATAATATTCCAATCAAAAGTTTTTGCATATGTTATACAATTAAGTCTATATTTTGCAAGTTTTTCTTTATCATACATCATATCAATAACAGCTTTTACAAGTGAATCTACATTATATTCTACAATAATTCCACATCATTTATCTTGAATTTCATAAGCATTATGAGGTAGATCTGTTAATAATATTGGAATTCAAGCTGATAAATAATCTTTAAGCTTTGTAGGATCAGCATAATACGTAAATGTATCCTTTTCTTTATCATACATAGCTATAGAAACGGCACTATCTTTCATTATTTTATCCAACTCATTTCTATCTTTTATCCATCATGTAAAAGTAACATATTTATACAAATTCATTTGTTCCACCTTGTCCTTAAGAACAGATTCATACTCTCATCATCAAACAATTAGAAAATGAAAATCATTAATTTCTTTTAGTATTTGTGGAATTGCATCTAATACCAATTGAACTCATTGTTTTTCTAATAAATTTCAAATAAATAAAAGTTGATGATTTTTGATTTTATCAAATGGTAGTCTTTCTATTTTATCAAACCATACTCATATTGGAACAACCCTTTGTTTGTTATAAATAATTTTTGATAGTCATTTAATTTTTTCTCTTCATTCGGCTATTCTATGAGAAACATTCCATGTCTCATCGGAATATTTAACACATACTTTGTCTAACCAGTGGTAAAAATTATTCAATAATTTATTAGAAAATCTATAAGGAACATAATCTATTGTATAATATATAGTTTTACGTACTTTACCAATTAATTTCAATAATACGCCTATAAATGCATTCAAAGGATCTACTCATACATATAAATCAATTTTATCTTTTTTAAAAACACACTCCTTAAATGTTAAAAAAGATTCAAATATATAGTTTATAAAATTGTTTTTACTTCTAAATTTTATTTCTCTTTTTGAGTAAATATTTCAACTCAATATATGCTCTATATATGACTTTGTATCATTTATTTGCAAAGGGTGAGCAATAAAATAAAAAGTTTTGACTTTTTTCTCAATAAGAAAATCCCTCAATGCTTGAGGGGCTCAATAAACTAAATAATGAGTTGCGATAACAATATTTTTATTCGAAATGTCCATAATTACAAATTTCTTCTAAAATCTGGTCTATATTATATGTAAAATTCCAATCAGGATAATGTAATTTAAATTTAGAAACATCAGAAACATACCAAATATGGTCTCAAATTCTATTTGTATCCTGATATTCATAAACAGCCTTTTTGTTAAGAATCTTTTCAATTTTTTCTATAGCTTCTAACATTGATATATTAGAATTTCTAGCTCATCAAGCATTATAAACTTCTCCACACCTAGGATTTTGATTATAATGCCAAAACATATTTACTAAATCATAACTATGTATATTATCTCTAACTTGTTTTCATTTATATCAAAAAATAGTATATTTTTTTCAAGTAGCAATACACTTTACCAAATATGCCAAAAATCAATGAAGTTGAGTTCAACTATGAGCAGGTCATGTTAAACAACCACCTCTAAAAATACCTGTATGTAAACCAAAATATTTTCCATACTCTTGTACCATAATATCAGCAGAAACCTTTGAAACTCAGAAAATACTATGTTTACAATTATCAATACTCATAGTTTCATCTATTCATTCTTTGAAATACTTATGAGATTCGTCTATTTCATATCTTTTATCCAACTCGACTAAAGGTAAAAAATTAGGAGTATCTCAATAGACTTTATTTGTCGATGTAAAAATAAATGTAGCTTCTGGGCAATATTTCCTATAATTTTCTAACATTACTAATGTTCAATTAGCATTAACGGTGAAATCCGTAAATGGTTCTTTTGCTGCCCAATCATGAGAAGGTTGTGCTGCAGCATGTATAATTAATTCAAAGTCATTATTTTTAAATATTTCCTCAATAGCAGAATTATCACGGATATCTACATCAAAATGCTTATAATGATTAGGATATTTTTGTTCTAGCAAGTTTTTATTCCATTCTGTACTAGCATCAGCTCAGAAAAAGTACTTTCTCATATTATTATCTATCCCGATAATATCATATCATTTTTCTATAAAGAACTTAACAGACTCTGATCATATTAACCCTGCAGATCATGTAACTAATACTTTTTTCATTAAATAATTCTAATTAATAAGTAAAAACTATGGAAGAAATCATAATATTTTAAAATTAAAAATCAATACATTAGTTAAATTTCCTAAGTAAAAACTTAATTCCAACCATAAATCTCAATGAATACATTCCAAAAGTTAGACACGGTTTTGATAACAATTTTTTCCATTTTCAGTTCTCTATAAATACACCTAGAAATCTATAAAATAATCATAATTGTTTTTTAACATCTAGATCACTCCTTCACCACTTGTTTATATATGTATCAAAACTTTTAGCATAGTATCATTTTTTAGAAATATACTTACTTAGATCAAATTCCGATTCATTATGATATATAACATTTCAGTAATTATTTGAATCTATTCACCTATCCAAGATAAATTCATATAATTCCCAATAGTCTAAATTTATTCAAGCTCAAGTAGGTAATAATCATACTTTACCATTTATTCTTGCTTTTTTATCAATATCCCAATCTTCAGGTCAAGACATGGTTTCGTCAAATCATCATATTCTCTCAAAAAAATCCTTTTTAAAAACTCTACAACAATCAACAACAGTTCCATCATAAAATTCTCTTTCAAATCTTCTTACTTTGCTCCAGTATTTATTTCCTAAAATAATTTCTGGAATATACAAAGCATTATAATCTCATTCTAACATAAATTTTATAGTATTTCCAATCAAATTAGGAGACAACACCATATCAGCATCAACATACATAACATATTCTCAATTAGATTTTTCTTTCATTCAAAAATTTCTTTGAGCCGATCTTTCTGGTCATTTATCAAAAACTTTATCAGTATATTTCAATGAAATCTCTTTAGTAGAATCAGAAGAGTTATTATCAACTACAATGATTTCAATATTTTTATAAGTTTGATTAACAATACTTTTCAAACAATTTTCTATATTTTTTTCCTCATTCTTAGTAGTAATAACTATAGAGACCAATGGATTAGTCATGATTAATTTTTGAAATTTCTAAAATATTCAATAGTTTTAACTAAACCATCTTCAAGCATAATAGTTGGCTCCCGATTCAATTTTTCTTTTGCTAAAGAATTATCTGCCTTTCTTTGTTTTGGATCATCGGAAGGCAATGGTTTAAATATTAATTTACTTTTACTTTCTGGGATTAATTTGAGAATTTTTTCTGCAAGTTCAATCATAGTAAATTCAAATTGTGTTCAAGTATTTACTGGTCAAATAAATCAAATTTCATTATTCATCATCCTTATCATAACTTCTATAAGATCATCTACATATTGAAAACTTCTAGTTTGTTTTCAGTCACCATAAATAGTTATATCTTGATTATTTAACGCTTGCATAATAAAATTACTTACAACTCTTCCATCAGATGGATGCATATTTGGACCGTAAGTATTAAATATTCTTATTATTCTAATATCTGTATTATACTCTCTATGGTAATCCATAAATAATGTTTCTGAAACCCTTTTTCATTCATCATAACAACTTCTAATTCATATAGGATTTACATTTCCCCAATAAGTTTCCTTTTGAGGATGTTGCTCTGGATCACCATAAACTTCTGAAGTAGAAGCTTGTAAAATTCTAGCTTTTACTTTTGTAGCAAGCTCCAACATATTTAAAGCTCACATAACAGATGTTTTAGCTGTTTCTACAGGATTTTTCTGATAATGAATAGGCGAAGCAGGACAAGCAAGGTTATATATCTGATCTACTTGTGCCCAGAATGGTTGGATAACATCATGCAACACAAAAGTAAATCTTGGATTATCTAACAAATCATATATATTTGATTTATTTCATGTGAACATATTATCCAAACATATAACTTCGTTTCATTCATTTAATAATCTTCTACATAAATGCGATCATAGAAATCATGCTCATCATGTTATAAGTATTTTTTTCATAATAATATATTTAAGATATAAACTATTTTTTACAAACTACTCTTAGATCAAATTTGTTGTAAATCCTATTTACAATACTATATCATGTAAAGTTAGATTTATTTGTAATAATATCCAAAATTATATGCATAAATAAGGAACAAATTAACGATAATACTAAATATTTGATGTCATCTTTCAACCAAAAAAAGATTATAATTCAAACTATTACATACTCCCAAGAATGAAACAATATATATGCCTTTCAACTTTCTTTAAACTGTTTCCCAGTAAAAAAATCTTTTAGATTAAAACTAAAAGGATATTTCAACCAAAAATCAATAATATGATCCAAGTCTATTAGAAAACCTCATATAATAGAAAAAACAAATACCAAATAAGATTGATATATAAAAACATAGATAATAGAAGCTATTATAATAGATAACAATAGATGCAATAGTTCAGTATAAAATAATTTCATTACTTTTTAAAGTCTATTAAATGATTCAATAATTTAACTCAAGCTTTAGCTAAAAACATAACATCTTTTGGAGATCTTATTCCAGCTATTTTTCTAATAATAAACTTTGGAGACACAAAACTTTTATATATAGATTGAACCAATCATTTAACTTCAGATTCCGACATAGGACATTTCAATACTCTTTCTCTCATATCATATCTATCCCAATCTCAAGGATTAATCATCAGCCAGTCATTCTCTATAGCTTGATTATAAAGAGGTGTTCATGGATATGGCATTACTATAGTCGCTTGTAATGTATCCAAAAGTCACTTAGAAAACAAATCTCTACAAAAATCTATCGTATTTTTTGCTTCCTCATAAGTTTCCCAAGGATATCAAATCATTGTAGTAATGTGTGGAGCTATTTGTCCATTATGTTTTTTATTTGCTTCCCGTAAGTATTTAAGCTCTTGTTCTACTACTGATATATCTAGTCATTTGTCCAACTTGTCTAATGTTGTCTGATTTGCTGATTCTATACCATAAAGTACAAATCTAAAATTAGCCTTAGCCATAAGTTCGTAGTCTTCTTTTTTCAGATAACCAAATCTCATATTACATCACATAGTTATCTTTTTGTTTAATCATTTATCTATCATAAGTTGACAAAACTTCCTTAACCATGGTCCGATTGGAAAAGTTCAAGAATCATCAAAAACCTCTTTAATTCATAAAGGAATAATATTTTTTTCTAACTCTTCTATAAGATACTCCGGAGATTGCATTCTAAAAGTTCAATTTGGATAATAAGTAGTCCAACTACAAAAAGTACATTTTCACCACCAACAATCACGTCAAACCATAGTATAAGTACCTGGTTCATATTTAAAATTTCAGTTTTTATACGCATATAATTCATATTTTACTAAATCCCTATCAATATGTGGCAAAGAATTTAGATCATATTCTTTTTTTCTAACATTCCATTTTCAAGAATTTTTAACTTCATATCAATCTTTCCAATACCATCATGCTCTCAGTTCTTGCTCTCAGTTCAAAAACTTAACTAAATCTAGTAAAGCGAAATCAAAATCTCATGTAGCCATTACATAATCAACATTTGAATACTCAAAGCTTTCTTCTGGAAAAGCTGTAGCATGATCTCACATTAAAACAATTTTTGAGTTTGGTAATTTAGTTTTTAACTCATTAATAATTGTCCAGATCTGTCTAACGGTTGGTGTCTTAGTCTCAATTGCAATTAGGTCTGGAGCTTCAGTTATTATTCTATTTAGCCATTGTTCATAAGATAATTTTTCTGCAATTCAATCATCCCAAAAAACTTCATATCAATTATGTTTTAACAATGTAGCTGCATATGCAGGAATCACTGGAAAAATAAAAGTTGGATCTCACGCAAACCACTGAAATTGCCTATTTTGAGACAACAATGGGACTCATTTATCTGATTCTAAAGCAGGATAAGATATACTAATTTTTTTAATCATTTATTTTTTTTATAAACTAAATATTTATTGTAATTACCTAAGCTTACTAATTAAATTCTCTTTTAATAATCATTGTAGGAATTTATAACCATATACAATATGTGTAAAAAATATATAAAATGATGAGCAAAAAGCAACTGAAAAATTTTTTATTCTCAAATATATATCCAATATAGCTAGGACTAAGGCTAAAAAATATATATACAATCAAATTAAATAAACATCAACTATAATTCATCAAAATAATATTGAAATAGCCAATCAAAAAATAAGAAACAATAAAAACAATGTTGGAACAAGATAAATCAATTTTCTAGAATTTTCGTCTCAATTTCTAAAAAAATGTCATCTATGTAATCCATAATTTCAAACTTGATTTAAATGTTTTATAAATCCGGATCTTCTATGGTGCCATACAACAACTTCCGGAGAATATAGAATATTTTTTCATGTCTTTTTTATCAAATCCAAACAAAGTTTTGTGTCCTCTCCAGGCCAGAAATCATTATCAAATCATCATATAGCCAAAAAATCTTGCTTCCTAATAAATAAATTCACGCTAGGCCAATCATCCACATATTTTTCCTCTCAAACAGATATATATCTTTCTGGATTTCATCATCAAATTTTACTCAAAAATACAGCCCCAGAAACTCTTGCCCAAAAAGGATCGTTTAAAGGAGTAATTCAAGGCCCACCCACTCCAACGATATTTTTATCTTCAAAATATTTTAAAGCAGTTGTTAACCAATCAGACCTTGGATAAGCATCATCATCCAAAAAAGCCAATATCTCACCTTTTGCTATATCTGCTCATATATTTCTTTTTTGAGCAGGTCAAACTTTACCTGATGAAACTATTTTTGTTTTTTCAGCCGAAAATGGTATATTATCTTCATTAGGCAAAATAATAATTTCATAATTTTGGTAATCCATTTTTAATATTATTGGAACAGACTCACGAATATAATCATTAATTTCTTTCACAGGAATAATTATAGAAACTTTTATTTCAGTCATTTTATCTTATTTCATCACTAAAATTCAATTTATCTTTCACAATATACAAAGGTCTTCAAATCACCTCTGCATGAATATTTGCTATATACAAAGCTATCATTCAAAGACTCATAAGCACAATTCAAATAAGTATGGTATTTATTACTACAACAATAGCCAAATTAGTAAAATCTAAGTCCAAAATTCAAATTTTGTCTAGAATCATAACAAAGAAGATTAAAGTGCTTACCAATGTAATTACCAATCCTAGGTATCAAACCAGCTTCAAAGGAAAAACAGAAAAAGAAGTAATACTATTTAATGCCAATTGATATAATTTGAAGTAGTTATAACTAGCTCTTCTTCATGCCTTATTTGGTAAAGCATCAAAAACTAAAGCTGTTTTGTTAAAGCCTATAAAATCTATAATTCATCTAAATAATCTATTCTTTTCTCTAAATTTTAGGAAAATATCTACTACTTTTCTATCCAAAAGTCTATAGTCAGTAGTTCAAGACTCAAGTTTGAAATCAGAAATAAAATTGAACACTTTGTAAAATAATGATGATGAATATTTCTTAAGCATTGAAGCTCATTCAATATTTGGTCTTTGGTTATAAACTATATCAAATCATTCCTCCCACTTTTTTATAAATTCAGGAATTTTTTCTACAGGATGTTGTCCATCTGCGTCCAATGTAACTACTATATTTCATAATGAGCTTTCAAGTCAAGCAGTCAAAGCAACTTCTTTCCCAAAATTTCTACTTAAATTCACTCATTTAACTTTTGGATCTTGACTACAAAGCTTTTGAATTTCCATCCATGTGTAATCAGGACTTCCATCGTTTACAAAAATTATTTCATAATCATAATAAGAAGCCAAATTATTTAAGACTTGTGTTAAATCACTATAAATTGACGAAATATTTTCTTGTTCTCTATAACAAGGGATTACCACAGAAACTAAAGCCTGATTCATAGTTTAAAATTATTTATAAATTTAAGTTACTATAAAAAAAAATAACATAAAATCAAACTTATTTCATCGTAGCGTATTGACACCTATTTCATAAAAATCATTTTATCTTATTGTCTCTCAATTTAAAAACCTCAGAGTAAGTTATTCATTTCAGATTTATTTTGACTTCTGGTTGATATCAATTATCATAAAGCCAATCATAAATATCTTTATTCATTTGTTTTTGAATATCCATTACATAAAAAACAATATAAGATCAAGTTAAATCGGTACAATCAAATTTACTTAAATCTCCATAAACTTTAATATTTTTATTGTCTTGTGTAAATATATGTAGCTGCCTTGTAAATTGAGAATATACGCTCGTTGTTTTATCAATATTTCTATCTAGATAGTTTGCAACATGTTCAAGTCAATCTCACCAACCAAAATCCAAATAATTTAAAGCCGTTTTGTTGAATATTTCATTTCTATAAGCACTAAAAACTGGATAATAATACAAATTAGTTCCCAAAAGATAAAAAAGTCATACAAGCAAAATATATTTATGTCCGACAAATCTTAAAAAGTTTGAAAAAGTGATAGCTCAAAACAATGCAAAAGTTATATAAACCGGTAATATATATCTGTCATATTTCAATGTAGGAATACTTACAAATATTGTAAAAAACACTATAAAACATACCAATCAAAGTAATTCAAATTTATATTCTTTCCATAAGTTCCTTTTTTGAAAAAACCATGAATACAAAAATACTGGTAAAACCAACCATAAAATAAAATTAGATTTTATAATTAGAACTACAGGGTAAAAAAGTAAGTAAAACTTAATTCAAGGATTTGTTGTAACTTCTCACATAAAATATGTAACACGACTTACCTCGTTAAGATGAAAAAATATATTCTGCACATATAGGAGTAATAATTCCTGAGTCCTAAAAATTATAGCAGGATAGAAAACAATAAAAGCTATTATTATTCAAACCAATACATATCAACTATATATCACAAAATTTTTTATTTTTTGTTTTCTGAACCAAACTGCTAGCAAAAACAAAAGTCCCAAATAAGGAAAAAGAAAGATAGCAGTTCACTTTTGTAAAATTGAAATTCACATAAAAATTCAAGCAAATACCCATAACCAAAAATATTTTTTGCGTAAAGCCCAAAAACATATCAACATAAAATTAACCATAGCTATAGCTAAAATTCAATCCTGTATAATATATCTCGAAAAATTTATAAAAAAGCTATCAAGCAAAACCAAGAAAAAATATATTAAGGCCGTTTGTTTGCTACCAAAAAGTTTGTAAACAAGGTAAGCCGAAATAAATATCATAAACAATATAGACAAAGCTGTCGATAACTGTCAAACATATAAAAATTTAACAGGCTGCAAATCATTAGGATTCACTGACATAACTTCATCTTTGTAAATAGTTAATAAAGCAAATCATACTATTGCACGAGTGAAAAATCCGTGAGTTGTAAAAGTAAAATTGTTGTTTTTTATGACATTTACAGTATTGGCCCAATCTCAATGTCAAACTCATTGCGCGAATATTATTCAGCGAGAAAGCCATTCCTGCTCATCGGCCGTAACAGTACTTCATAAATTTCCCAAACGAAAAAATATTCACAATATTCACGCTACCAACAAAAATATAGTTATAGAAATTTTTTTTAACATTTATCACAAAAATTATTTTTCTAAAACTGCTATAATCCAAGGATTAGATTTATAAATAGTTAATTTCCCATCGAAATTTGATCTTATAAAGATCTCAAAACTTTTGGCATTCCATAAATTCAAATGTTCAGGATGTTTACCAAGCTGGAAAAAATTATTTAAAGATAGGAATCTCATTATAGTAAAAACTGGTTCATTAGGGACGCTTAATATCAAATGTTTATTACCAACGCGCAACAACTCCTGCAATCACACATTTGGATTTTCTAAATGTTCCAAAACTTCTAAACATATTACTAAATCAAACTGATCTTTTTGATAATTAAGTTTTGTTACATCTCATTGAAAAAATTCAATTTCGTTATTTTGGGACTTTGCATGTTCTACAGCCGTAGCTTCATAGTCAATTCAGATCACTTTTTTTCAGTATAATAATGGTTTTAATTTTTTTAACAAAAATCACTCTCAACATCATACATCTATCATATTACCAAAGTTAATTGACTTAACAATATCATAAATTTTATTATTAAACTTATTTATAAAATATTTTTTTAATGGATTTTTAGTTTTATGTTTTTTATGATTTGTTGATAAAACATCGTCTCAAGAACCCAAAACTAAATTTCTAATATAAATAAACATAGAAAAAATCGTTCATAAAATAAAAACTATATCTCATCTTAATATAGAATAAACCAGTATTATACAAGCTCAGATAACACTAAAATGCCAAAATATTTTAGGAATAACAACTTTTTTATTTTTTTCCGACTCAAACCATTGAACCAAGAATCTTAGGAAAAAGAAAAACTGTCATAAAAGACCAAGTAAAACCAGATAGTCAAATTTTATATTCATATTTTTTCCTTGATAATTAAATTATGCGTTGCTACTGAGTTTTTACTAATTAGTTCTCACAACAAACCAAGTCACAAAAAGTTTATTCATACCATAACTGATAAGATTCAAAGAAAAAACAATGGACGAGATTGTATCGGAAATCAAAGCATCCATTTAACTGAAAGATAAGATAATATTAAAGTTCATATAAAGGTCAGATAAATACCATATTTACCAAAAAAATGAAACGGATTATGCTGGAATTTTAGTATAAAAATCAATGTAATCAAATCAAATAAACTTTTAACTCATCTACTAAGTCAGGTTTTACCATATTTTGATTCTCAGTAGACCCTATCGTATTGATTAATTTCCATCTCTCATACTTTGTATCATGCAGCCAATGCCATTACAGGTATAAAACGGTGATAATCAGACTTCATCAATAAATCTTGTGTAACCTCTTTTCTCATAATTTTATAACCACAGTTCATATCATTTACAGAATTTTTGAAAAAAAAGTTTACAACTGCGTTTGCAGACTTAGAAGAAATCAGTTTAATAAAATTTGTCTTATATCTATTTTTTCTAAATCAGACAACCATATCTAGGTTTTCATTTTCTACTACATTTATGAAATCTCAAAGATATTTTGGATCATCTTGTAAATCTGCATCCATAGTCACAACATAATCTCATTCTATAATTTCAAATGCTGTTTTGAGTGCATTTGTTTTTCAGGAATTTTTTGCAAATGAGACTACTTTAAATCTATATATATCAGAGTATTGATCGTAAATATTCTTGATAAGTTCCAATGAACCGTCCCTACTTCAATCATCTATAAATACAATCTCAAAAGTAAAACCTTTTAATATCTCTAATTGTTGCCTAATTTTATCAAAAAGTACTCCTAAAGATTCTTTCTCATT
>Ga0172367_10002592_pt1 | contig 24607 bp, 23 predicted proteins | sample Lak10m_FD_114542 | JGI IMG/M metagenome (GOLD analysis project Ga0172367, IMG submission 114542) | Freshwater microbial communities from Kabuno Bay, South-Kivu, Congo - kab_022012_10m | ecosystem: Environmental > Aquatic > Freshwater > Lake | place: Democratic Republic of the Congo: South-Kivu...
ATTTTAAATGCTGAAAATTTTATTAAGAAGCATTTTGATTAAAATTTTAGCCAAAGTAGCTCAGTTGGTAGAGCACTCCCTTCGTAAGGGATAGGTCACCAGTTCGATTCTGGTCTTTGGCTCAAATAATAAAGTATAGATATACTTAGTTAGTAAGACGTTGGAAATATTTGATTTTGGTCTTTCACCAAAATTTATTTATAAAACTTTTTTAGTCTATCACTGGCTTCTTTTACTTTTTCGAGTGGTGGAACTAATGCAAATCTTACATAGTTATTTCCAGGATTAAAACCGTTTTTATCAATATCTGAAAGCCAAGACCCAGGAGTGACTACTATGGCTATATCTTTATCTAGAAGTTTTTTTGCAAAATCTACAGAGTTCATATTTGCGGGTGTTTTAAGCCATAAATAAAAAGTAGCCTGACTCTTGCATTCAAGAAGCCCTATCTCTTTAAATGTATTTAACATTATTTCTCTTTTTTCTCTATACTCATCTCTCATAATTTGAGCATGATCTTCATCTCTTAGTGCTGCTATAGCACCAGCTTGTATAAAATCAGGTGTACCAGAATCAATATTTGTTTTTAATTTTTTGAATTTTTCTATTATCTTTTCATCTCCTGCTACCCAGCCGATTCTATATCCAGTCATATTGTTTCTTTTACTTAAGGAATAAAAAGTTATTATTCCTTCTTTTTCTATTTCAAGAATAGATATAGGTTTTTCATCGAAATATGTATCTATATAACATCCTTCATCTGCTGCAATTATAATATTATATTTTTTTGCCCATTTTATTAAACCTTCATAATATTCTTTTGTTGCACAAGCACCGGTAGGGGAGTTCGGATAATTTATCCAAATTATTTTTGCTTTTTCTGCTATATCTTCTGGTATTTCATTATAATCAAGAAGAAAATTATTTTCTTCTTTTAATGATACAAAGTATGGTATTCCTCCGGCAAAAATAGTCCCTGTCTTCATTGGTGGGTATCCTGGGTTTGGAAGTATGACTATATCACCCTCGTTTATAAATGCTTGTGGAAAATGAAAAACTGCTTCTTTTGATCCTATTGTGGATGATATTTCTTTTTGTGGATCTAGTTTAATACCAAATCTTTTCTCTATCCATACAGCTATTTCTTCTCTGTATTTTATTTGTCCAATATAGCTTGGGTATCCAGATGAGCTATAAGTATCTAGGGCATCTTTTACTGCATTTCTTATAAATAAAGGAGCAGGGGACGATGGGTCACCAACACCAAAATCTATAGGCTCCACACCTTCCTCCTTTAATTTAGCTACTATTTTATTCACTTCATCAAAAGCATACCCACCTAGTTTATTTATTTTTTCTGATCCTGTTATATTCATAATATAATTATTATAAGCGTAACAAATTATTTTATTATTTTCATTTCTTGTAATACTTTCTCTACTTTTTTGCCGTTTTCTTCTCCTATTTCACACATTGGAAGTCTGTATATATTTTGGCATAATCCTATTTTATGAGATGCATATTTTACAGGGATTGGATTGGTTTCGATAAATAATATTTTAAATAATTTATCCATCTCACTATTTAATATCTCTGCTTCATCCATCTTCTTATCTAGAGTTAGATTTACCATCTTTATCATTTTTTCTGGAATAATATTTGAAGCGACAGATATAACACCATCTACTCCATAATCTTTTATTATTTTAAATGTGATATTGTCATCTCCAGATAAGACTACAAAATCTTCTGGTTTTTGTTCGCATACAGATCTGATCTGATCTATATCACCAGATGCTTCTTTTACTCCAATTATATTTTCTACTTCGTTTGCAAGTCTTATGAGTGTAGGAGTTTCAATATTTACCCCAGTTCTACCTTTTATATTATATAAAATGACAGGAAGATTTGTGGATTCTGCTATTTTTTTGAAATGCCTATAGAGTCCTTCTTGAGTTGGTTTGTTGTAATATGGATTTACTAGTATAACCATATCTGCCCCAGCTTCTCTCGCTTTTTTTGTTCGTAATATTGATTTCTCTGTATCATTTGATCCAGTTCCAGCCATTATCAGACATTTACCAGAAGTTTTTTCTTTTGCTCTTTTTACAAGCATAGAACACTCATCTTCTGATAGTGTAGGGGATTCACCTGTAGTTCCAGATATTACAATCCCTGTAACACCAGCTTTTATTTGTGAATCGATTAATTTATCGAAAGATAGAAGATCAATAGAACCATCTTCCTCAAATGGTGTTATAAGTGCTGTCCATACTCCTTTTAATTTATCTTTATTCATATCTAATATTTATTTATTATTCAAAAAATCATCCATCCCATAAAATCCTTTTTTACCATATAACCATTCAGCTGCTTTTATCGCACCAAGTGCGTAGCCACCTCTATCTCTTGCACTGTGAGTTATTGTTATTGTATCTGATTCTGAATCAAAACCAATAGTGTGACCAAAATTTATAACTCCTCCGCGAGTCGATGAGAAATGTATTTCATTATCGTTTATTTTTCTATCCAATTTGTCATATATGACTTTTTCTTTTCTTTTTATATTTTCTAGTAGTATTTTAGATATTTCTTTTGCTGTACCAGAAGGGGAATCCGCTTTATTTTTATGATGTAACTCTGTACCCCAAATATCATAATCATCTTGCTTATCTACAAGTTCTGCGGCTTTTTCGAGTATCTTATAATACATATGAACCCCGATAGATAAGTTTGCAGACCAGAGTACACCTATATTATTTTCTTTTACTAACTTTTCTACGTCTTTTAATTTGTCATACCACCCAGTAGTACCTATCAATATATTTTTATTTTGTAGTATTGCTGTTTCTATGTTCTCAAAGACAGCTTCTTTTGTGGAGAAGTCTAGTATCATATCGACAGAGCTTAGATCTGTATCTTTTATACTTTTATGAGTAGCATCTTTATGTATAGGGTCAATAATAATATTTACACTATGAGAACGAGAGATAGCTATTTCTCTTGCTTTTTGTCCCATATTTCCAAATCCGACAATTGCTATATTCATAAAAATTAAAAATTAGAAAACATTTATATAATAAACTCATTTTATCAAAAATAAAGGTTAATAGCAAAAGAGATTTATTATAATGGGTATTTCCAAACACTTGTCTAATTCTACCTTTTGTGATATAATATAAAAAATAGTGTTAATTTTAAAAATCTTTTTAAGTATGTTTGAAGAACTTATTGCGTGGTACGTAGAAGATCGTACCAAATGGGTAAATAAATTTTACCTGTCGGATTATTATAGGGGTCATATTTCCGAAGACCCAAATAGTGTTGTATCAAGTATTAGAAATACGATGGAATACAATTTAAGAATTGGGATAAACAATGGTGAAATTAAACAGGAAGATGTTAATATTTTATTATCAAATTCTTCTTTAGTTAAAGAATTTGTTGAGGCTGTATTTAATGGTCTAAAACAAAATTTTCCGTTAGTTGAAAAAAAGTAACCTTAAAAATGAAAAAATCACGCCGATTGTTCGCTCTGCAGACAATCGGCTTTTTGTTTGTATTTTTTTAATATTCAATATTTTGGTATTATATATGTATGCAAGAAAAAGAAGATATAAAGAAAGAGATAGAAATCCTTGAGGGGAAGATGACAGAAGTAGATTTCTGGAATGATAAAGTGCAAGCTCAAGCAATTATAAAAAAGATTGCATCTCTTAAGGATGAATTACTTGGAAAAGAAAAATACAATAAGGGTAATGCCATACTATCAATACTCTCTGGTGCTGGTGGAGTAGATGCAGAAGACTTTTCTGGTATGCTTTTGCGAATGTATATAAAATATTTTGAAAATAAGGGTTGGCAGGTAAATCTCATACATGAAAATAAGAATGATGTAGGAGGGTATCGAAATATCTCTATTGAGATAACTGGTAAAGGGGTATATGGAATTTTGAAGAATGAGTCCGGAGTTCACCGCTTGGTTCGTATTTCTCCGTTTAATGCAAAATCTCTTCGTCATACATCATTTTCTCTTGTAGAAGTTGTTCCTAAGTTAGAGATGAATGATAAATCTGTGGACATAAAGCAAGATGATCTTAAAATTGAATTTTCTAAATCTGGTGGTCCTGGAGGGCAAAATGTAAACAAGCGTGAGACAGCTGTGCGTATTATTCACATACCTACAAACATATCTGTGCATGTGACCACAGAGAGATCCCAAGAGCAGAACAGAGAGAAAGCTATGGAAATACTCCGAGGTAGATTATATAAGAAAGAAGAAGAAGATGAGATAAAGAAAAAAGCAGGACTTTCTCCGACAAAAGGTACAGATATAGAATGGGGAAGTCAGATCCGCTCTTATGTACTCAATCCATATAAAATGATTAAAGATAATCGCACAGGAGTAGAGACTAGTGATATTGACTCCGTACTTTTAGATGGTCATATAGATTCTTTTATTGAAGCAGAAAAGGATTTGTGATATTCTTAATAGAGTAATGATTTATTTTAACAATGTTACAAAAAAATACAGAGACAATGTATCACTTGAGGATGTGAATCTTTCCATCACCCAAGGCGAGTTTGTAGCTGTCGTTGGTCATTCTGGTGCAGGTAAGACAACTCTCACAAAATTAATCCTAGCTGAAGAATCTCCTACCGATGGAACTGTTTTTTTTGAATCTACAGATATTCATAAACTATCAAAAAAAGATTTGACCAAATTCCGCCGAAAGGTAGGTATCGTTTTTCAAGATTTTCGCCTTCTTTCCAACAAGACAGCATATGAAAACATAGCTTTTGCTATGGAAGCCATAGAAAAGAATGAACAAGAGATAAGAGAAGATGTCCCTCATATACTTGAGCTTGTAGATCTTTCTTCTCGTGCATCACACTTCCCACACCAGCTCTCAGGAGGAGAGAAGCAGCGTCTCGCTATCGCTCGCGCTATCATCACACAGCCAGATCTGATAATAGCCGATGAGCCTACTGGTAACCTCGACCCTATAAATACAAATGAAGTTATAAATCTTTTAAAGAAAATAAATGAGCTTGGAACTACTGTTATACTAACCACTCATAATAGAGCTGTGGTAGACAAGGTAAAGAAGAGAGTTATTACACTCGAGAACGGTCGTGTCATCAGGGATGATAAGGATGGTAAATATATGTTATAATAATCTTATGTTTTCTACTAAATTAAAAAGAGTAATAATCGGAGGATTCATGAATTTTAAAAGAAGCGGATTCACATCTGTTTCAAGTATTATTATCATGACGATAACACTCTTTGTTATAACATCATTGATTTTCATACAAGCAGCTCTTAATTTTTCATTAAATGATATAAAAGAAAAAGTTGATGTAACCGTATATTTTACTACAAATGCGCAAGAATCTTCTATCTTAAATATACAAAAAGAATTACAAAATCTTCCAGAGATAAAAAGTATAAGTTATACATCACAAGACGAAGCCCTACTTGATTTTAAAGAAAAGCATTCCAATGACTACCTTACTCTTCAAGCTCTCGATGAGCTCGATGAGAATCCTCTTGGTGCATCACTAAATATAAAAGCAAAAGATCCATCTCAATACGAGAGTATCTCTAAGTATTTTGAGAGTGATAGTGCACTATCTAAAGGATCTCTCATGATTATAGACAAGATAGACTATCATCAAAATAAAGTAGTTATAGACAGACTTACCTCCATTATAAATGGAGCAAAAAAGCTTGGTTTTGTCGTATCGATGGTCCTTATTTTGATTTCTCTTATCATTACATTTAGTACTATCAGACTTATTATATATATGTCTCGTGATGAGATAGGTATTATGAAGCTTGTAGGGGCAGGGGAATGGTATATCCGTGGACCATTTATCGTATCTGGTGTTATTGTAGGATTCTTATCCTCTGTCGCAACAATGATAATATTTATCCCAGTATCTATATGGCTCGGTAATCAAATGACAGACTTTGTAGGTATCAATCTTTTTACATATTTTAAATCAAATTTCTTTCAGTTATTTATTATAATGCTTGGATCAGGCATAACTATTGGAGGTATATCTAGTATTTTTGCTATTCATAAATTCTTAAAAAAATAATTTCTAATGCAAAAAATAAAAAAAGACATTGTAGAAAATAAATTATTAGACTGCAAATATATTTTTGTAGTTGGAGGTGTTATATCTGGTGTGGGTAAGGGTATCACTGCTTCTTCTATCGGTCGTATACTTTCTGATCGTGGTCAAAAGGTTACTTCTATAAAGATAGATCCATATATAAATATAGATGCAGGTACTATGAATCCTACAGAACACGGAGAGGTCTTTGTCCTTGATGATGGAGATGAGACGGATCAGGATATGGGTAACTATGAGCGTTTCTTGGGAGTGGATCTATCTCGTACGAATTATATGACGACAGGAAGAGTCTATCAGAGTGTCATAGAAAGAGAGAGGAATCTAGAGTATCAAGGTAAATGTGTAGAGGTTGTTCCTCATATTCCACTTGAAGTTATTCGTCGTATAGAAGAAGCCAGAGATAAAGCAGGAGCCAATGTTGTAATAATAGAGATAGGTGGAACAGTAGGAGAATATCAAAATATGCTTTTCTTAGAAGCTGCTCGTATGATGAAGATAAAATATCACAAAGATGTATTTTTTGTGATGGTATCTTATCTTCCTATTCCTTCAAAAGTAGGAGAGATGAAGACAAAGCCTACTCAGTATGCAGTCCGTACTCTAAATACTTCTGGTATTCAACCAGATATAATAGTAGCTAGAAGTAAGATAGCTCTAGATGATAAAAGAAAAGAAAAGATTTCTATGTTCTGTAATGTACCTGAAAACCGTGTTATCTCTGCTCCAGATGTAGATAGTATATATGATATACCTTTGAATTTTGAGAAAGAAGGATTGAGTGACATCATCTGTGATACTGTAGGTATGACTTGTGGAATAATCCCAAATGAAGAATCTATTAAATGGGAAAAGTTTGCAAAGTCAGCACATAATCATAAGAAAGAATTAAAGATTGCTGTTGTGGGTAAATATTTTAATACTGGAGATTTCACACTTTCAGATTCTTATCTTTCTGTCATAGAAGCTATCAAATATTCATCTTATCAAAATGGAGCAAAGCCAATACTTACTTGGATATCATCTATGGATTATGAGAAAGATCCAAAGAGATTAAAAGAATTATCAAAATACGATGGTATTATAGTCCCTGGAGGTTTTGGTTCTCGTGGTATAGAGGGTATCATAAGTGTCATAGAATATGCTCGTACTCACAAGATTCCTTATTTTGGTTTATGTTATGGTATGCAACTTCTTGTAATAGAGTATGCAAGGAATGTTTTGAAATTAAAAGATGCAAATACCCGTGAAGTAAATCCTAGCTCAAAAAATCTTGTAATAGATATTATGGAGGATCAGAAAGAGAAGATAGAAAAAAAGAAGCTTGGTGGTAGTATGCGACTAGGTGCTTATCCTTGTGTACTTAAGAAGGGAACTATAGCACAGAAAGCTTATACTAATTGTGAAATATCAGAAAGACATCGTCATCGTTATGAGGTGAATCCGGATTATGTAGGAGCACTAGAGAAAGGTGGACTTGTATTCTCGGGTCTTTCACCAGATGGAAAGCTTTGCGAGATAGCAGAACTTCCAAATAATAAACACCCATTCTTTTTGGGGACACAATTTCATCCAGAATTCAAAGCTCGTCCTCTTTCCCCACACCCACTATTCTCAGCATTTGCAAAAGCCTGCCTAAATAATAAAAAGAAATAATAAAAAATCCCTAGTATTAACTAGGGATTTTTTATTATTATATTAGAGAATCTTCTCCGTTTCTCATCTTACTCTTTTTTATTATTTCTATAACCTCGTCTTCACTATCGGTAATAGTGTATAGTTCTAATTCTTTTTCATTTACAGTGTTATATTTTTCTACCAATAATTTTTTTATAAGATCATTTATTGGACCCCAATATTCTGTCCCATATAATATGACTGGTATTTTACCTATTTTTCCTGTTTGTTGTAAGGTAAGCATTTCAAAAAGTTCATAGAATGTACCAAATCCTCCAGTACAAAATATGCAGACTTCTGTCGTATAAGACATCGATACTTGCCTTGCAAAGAAGAAGTGGAAAGGTATCTCTTTTGTTACATAAGGATTTGTATGTTGTTCTTTTGGGAGCTTGATAGTAAGACCAACAGATTCTACACCTGCTTCTTTTGCTCCTTTGTTTGCAGCTTCCATCATACCACCACCTCCACCTGAAAGAATTGCATAATTTAATTCTTTTCCGATTCTTCGTGCGAGACTTGTAACTTTTATAAAGTCTGGGTGATCTTCTTTTAGTCTTGCTGATCCATAGAAAGTAGCAGAAGGTCCTAATTCTTTTATGGTATCGATCCCTTGTCTGAATTCTTCTTCTATTATAATTAGTTTTGTTTTTTCATCTTCTGGTTCTCCCTCTATTTCAATACAACACTTTCTAATCTCATCTACTGTGAGATGCCTCACATCATTTTTTATATCTGTATTCATAAATATTATTATACTCTAAATATATAAACCACTCAATTGTTTTTTACCCCTTTTGTGGTAATATGATGGGGTAATACCGAATGGTGTAATGGTAGCACGTCTCCCTCTGGAGGAGAAGATTGGGGTTCGAGTCCCTGTTCGGTAGCAATATTTTTTATGCCTAAAATAAAATTAAAAATTATTTACGTAAATGATAAAGTACAAAAAGGGTATAGCTATGAAATCTCAGAGCCGATGGGTAAAAATTTTGATAAAGAATTTAAGCCAGATTTAACACCTAAAGAAATGCTTCTACTTGGAGTATTTGGGGGTAGATATATGCGTGATTGTAAAGATGAATTTCCAAAGGTGTGGTTTAAAAAAGCAAAGCTACACAAAAAGGGGACTCCTGGTCATGATAAGAAGTTGAATTATTTTGGAGTAGATGCTTCACAATCTTTATCTATATGGAAGAAGAATGGGTGGATATATAATGATGATCCAAGAGGGTGGTTTCAGTGGTATTGTCGATATTTTATAGGGAGAAGAATACCTGAGGAAGATAAAAGACAGATTAAGAGATGGAAAATGATGAGGAGGCATATCTCTCAACTTATAAATAATTGTAAACGAGGCGATGAATTCTGTCGTCCAGGGCAACGCCAAGCACTTCTCCACTGGGCATACGATAGTAGGAAGATTTAGACAAATAAAAATAGGCTTCAAATTATTTAAATAATTTGAAGCCTATTTTATTATTTTATTCCATTATCGATTACTTCGAGTTGGAATCTATATTTCCCATTAATATAAACATTAAAGAAATTATCATAACGATAATCTGTAATCCAGTTGTAAGTTATAACCCATTCTTCATTTTCATAATTATTGATTTCATCACATAAATTAAATTTTAATTTTCTGTATTTTTTAGGATTATTCTCTATAGATATGACTCCTATTGTTTTACAAAGGATAAAATCTTTTAACTCTAATAAAGTAATTATAGCTTTATCATCCGCTGTATCTTTAATAGCTAATATTATTCCACCTGTATAAAATTTTTCATAAATAAGTGGTCCATAATGAAGACCATTAAATTCCTTGGAGCTGTTTATTACAGATTTAGCATAATCATCCTTATTTATGTCGATTTTATCGCATAATATTTTTTCTGGATGATTTTTAAAATAAGTTAATTCAATACAATCATTTTGTATTATTTTTATATTCTCAAAACTAAAGGATAATCCAAGGGGAGTAATATCACCCCCGTCTATTTCATAAAACATAGTAGAGTTATAAAAATACCCTAGATATATTCCACTACTCATAATTTGAGAATTTAAAACAATGCAAGAAATAGAAAAAGTCAATAAAAGCAAAAATAATTTCTTTTTCATGTTTATTAAATTTTAAAGGTTAGATATATTTTATTTATATATTAGATGTATTTAATTTAATGTCAATATGTTGCTTTGTTTGACTATTTATAAAATTCTGCTATTATGGTTTTGTAGCCGTAGAAAGTAGGTTTACCCGTATATGGGTTATAAAATCCTACTGAGGTCGAAGATATATTACTATTTATATTAGTAATATAGACTACAACATTACGGCCCGAAAGGGTCTTTTTAATTTTAAACACAATATGCCAATAACATTAGACAAAAAGAAAGAATTAGTCGCTTCTCTTGAAAAACAAATCAAAGGAGCAAACTCTGTTGTCTTTGTAAAATTTGATAAATTAAAAGTAGCCGATGTGAATGACCTTCGTAGAACACTACAAAAGGAAAATGTTGGTTATCAGGTATCAAAGAAAACTTTACTAAAAAGAGCATTAGCATCAAATGGTATCAATGGAGATCTTCCTGAGACACCAGGTCAGATAGCTATAGCTTACAGTGAAGATATACTTGCATCTGCTCGTGAAGTTTTTAATTTTCAAAAGAAACATAAAGATAACATAGAAATAGTTGGTGGGGTTTTTGAAGGGAAGTATATGAACGCATCTGAAATGATGTCTATCGCAACTATTCCTCCACTTCAAACTCTTCGTGGTATGTTTGTAAATCTTATCAATTCACCAATACAAAGATTTGCAGTTGTGCTTGATCAAATAGCACAAACAAAATAATTATTAATTAAAAAATAAGCCGCCTACGCATAAAGCTACGGCGAGCCAAAGAAAATTTATGGAAGAAACAAAAGTAGAAGTTCCTGCAAAATTCAAAGATTTAGTTTCAAAAATTGAAGAAATGTCAGTCATTGAATTACACGAACTCGTAAAAGTATTAGAAGCAAAGTTTGGAGTTTCAGCAGCAGCTGTTGCATCCGCAGGTCCAGCAGTGGCAGCAGAAGCAGCAGAAGAGAAGAGTGCTTTCACAGTAGAACTTACATCTGCAGGTGAACAAAAAATTGCAGTTATGAAAGTTGTAAAAGAAGCTCTTGCTCTTGGACTTAAAGAAGCAAAAGATTTAGTTGATGGTGCTCCTTCAGTACTTAAAGAAGGTATGAAGAAAGCAGAAGCTGACGAATTCAAAAAGAAACTTGAAGAGGCAGGTGCTAAAGTTACATTAAAGTAACAAAAAAGCAATAAAAAAATCGTCCTATGGGGCGATTTTTTTATTGTGGTTTTACTTTAATGTAACTTTAGAACCGGACCGCGACGGCGGGAGGCGGGTGAGGAAGCGAATACTTGGAGCTTCCGCAAGACCTTGAATATTTTGTAATCAAAATGTGAAAGGTGTACAGAATCTGTAAGATTCGCGGAAATTTTCACCAGAAAATTATCTGTGGCAAGGTTACTCTTAAATATTTGTGTTACTAAAAGCACCCCGCAAGCAAAGGCTTGCGGGGTGCTTTTTCTTGGCGTATAATAGCCCTTATGGAAACTCTAGCAAAACTTTTTGGGGGTCAGGCGCGTGTCAGAATAATGAGACTTTTTTTACTAAATAACAGTAGTTATTTTGAGGTTGAGAAAGTAGTATCTCGTAGTCGTGTTATGAAGAATAATGTTCGCAAAGAAATATCAGTTCTTTCTGCTATGGGTTTTATTAAACAAAAATTAATAACAAAAGAAGGATACCGTGGTGCAAAAAAGAAAGTGACAGCTTGGTCACTCAATACAGAATTCCAGCACCTAGATTCCATAAGAGATATTTTAATAGATCCCAATCTTTTACTTCAAGAAGACTTACCTCAGCGTTTCAAGCAAGCAGGGAAGATAAAGCTCATGATAGTCTCTGGGGTATTTATAGGTAATAGTAAGAGTAGAGCAGATGTACTAATAGTAGGGGATAAACTCAAAAAGAATATTTTACAACAGGTTATAAAAGGCCTTGAAGCTGATATAGGTAAAGAGCTTGATTATGTTGTATTTGATACAGAAGAATTTAAATACCGTATAGAGATGTACGACAAGCTTGTCTGTGACATCATAGATCTTCCTCATGAGAAGCTCATAGACAATGGACAATTGTCTACATATATATCTAAAAAGTAAATAAATATTTTACCTATACCAAAATTTAGTCTAGGGTGGTATAATAGTAATGTACTTAAAAAGGGTCGAATCTTTATTTGTACTTTTATTATTATTTTATTTTTATAAATTATGAATTCATTCGCAGAAAATTTAGGTGGAGTTCTTGTTAGTTCGATAGAAAATGTTTGGAGTATTTTTGCAAACTTTGTACCTATGGTTTTATTTGCAGTAGTTTTATTTATTATAGGAATGCTCGTTGCTTCTGTTGTAGGTAAAGCAATATCTCAACTTATCAGTGCGACAAAAGTAGACAGATTATTTCAAAGTGCAGGAGTAGAGGAGTTTTTGAATAAGATAGGAATGAAATTAAATATCGGAAAATTCTTTGGAGTTATTGTAAAATGGTTTATTTCAATAGTATTTTTAATCGCATCACTTCAAATACTTCAACTTTCAGAAGTAAGTGATTTCATTGGTCAGATTGTTATTATTTATTTACCAAAGATTATTATCATAGCAATACTTTTGATGCTTGCAATTATAATTGCAAATGCAGTAAAGAAGATAGTCCTCGCTTCATCAAAAGCAGCAAGTATAAAATCAGCAGAGACTCTCGCATCACTATCTAAGTATGGAGTTTGGGTAATAGCATTTACATTGATCGCACCATATATGGGGCTAGAAGGAGCTCTTCTTCAGACTCTATTTGCTGGTATCATTGCATTCTTTGTTATTGCTGGAGGTCTTGCATTTGGTCTTGGTGGTAAAGATGCCGCCGCTCGTGCAATCGAAAAGATTTCAAATGATATGACAAACTAGGTTTAATAATATTTTGAACATAAAAAAGCCCTTTATTTAAAGGGCTTTTTTATGTTCAAATAAAGGCAGTGTATTTAGGGGATAAATGCTTGACTTTCTTTTTCATTTCGTATACTATTCAAATCACGATGTTAATGAATAAAATCCAATCAAAAAAGCGGTAAAGTAAAACCAATTGGTTTCGCTTTGTCCGCCAAAAGGCGGATTTTTAAATTCTAGGCATCGATATGATATTTGAAAACTGAATGCTGTTCCAACTCACTGTTATCCTTTATTTTAGAGGGTCTTTTGAATCGAGTTGGAAACAGAACGCAATAATAAAAAAGTTAGCATCAAATGGAAGCGGTTCCGGATGGTGTTAATAATATCTGAAATTTTTTTCTGGAGAGGAAAAAATTAAGATGGTTTTCATATTTCCTAATAGGAAATTAAGAGTATATGGCGGATGCCTAGACTAAAAAAGGCGATGAAAGACGTAGCATGGCGGCGATACGTTTCGGGGAGGTGCCTAGCAACCTTTGATCCGGAAATTTCTGAATGGGGAAACCCTCCTAAGTAATCCTTAGGAACGTTTGCGCTTGACGTAAACGAGCATACCCAGGGAAGTAAAACATTTCAGTACCTGGAGGAAAAGAGAAAAATATTTATTTTCTGAGTAGCGGCGAGCGAAAAGGAAAGAGCCCAAACCATTGATAGCAATATTAGTGGGGTTGTAAGGTGACAATGTAGATTTATCTAGAGAAGTTACAAAATGTGTTGTTAGATTAAATTTCTGGAAAGAAATGCCATAGACGGTGATAGCCCGGTAATCGAAAATTTCACATCTTCTTGATTGTTATTCTTGAGTAACTCAAGACACGAATAGCTTGAGCGAATCCACCAGAACTAACTGGTAAGGCTAAATACTTTTTTAGATCGATAGTGAACTAGTACCGTGAGGGAAAGGTGAAAAGAACCCCGATAAGGGGAGTGAAATAGACCTGAAACCATATACTTACAAGGAGTCGGAGCGGACGTATTTATACGATCCGTCACGGCGTGCCTATTGAAGAATGAGCCAACGAGTTTATATATGCTGCAGGCTAAGCTGTAAAACAGTGGAGCCTTAGGGAAACCGAGTGTTAATAGCGCGAACAATTAATGTAGTACATATAAGACCCGAAGCCAGGTGAGCTTGCCATGAGCAGGTTGAAGTTTATCGAAAGATAGATGGAGGACCGAACCGGTGACCCGTGCAATAGTCTCGGATGACTTGTGGTAAGGAGTGAAAAGCTAATCGAACCTGGTAATAGCTGGTTCTCTCCGAAATAGCTTTAGGGCTAGCGTTACGTGTTCCTCTTAGGGGTAGAGCACTGGAAGGTTTCGACAGGGAGCAATCTCGCGAATTCTATCAAACTCCGAATACTAAGAACTAAAAACGTAGCAGTTAGGCTATGGGGGCGAAGCTCCATCAGCCAAAAGGGAAACAGCCCAGATCTCTAATTAAGGTCCCAAAATTTATGTTAAGTGCAAAACAAGGAGGTGAAATTTCTCTAACAATGAGGATGTTGGCTTAGAAGCAGCCATCATTTAAAGAAAGCGTAACAGCTCACTCATCTAGAGATTTCGCACCGAAAATAATCGGGGCTAAACATAATACCGAAATTGAGGATTTATTTTACTTTCGAGTAAATTAAGTGGTAGGAGAGTTTTCTGCTCAGCGTCGAAGGGAAAGGGGTGACCCATCCTGGAGCGTGCAGAAGTAAGAATGTTGGCACAAGTAACCGCAAGGAAGGTGAGATCCCTTCCCGCCGAAAGATTAAGGTTTCCTGGGCAATGGTAATCACCCCAGGGTTAGTCGGTCCTAAGGAGATGACGAAAGTCGCATCCGATGGGCATAGGGTTAATATTCCCTAACTTCTGTTGTATCCGATGATAGGACGGAGTGTAGTATATAAAGCTCATTATTGGATTTGAGTTTGTTAGTAAGGGTGCTCTCTAGGAAAATCCGGAGAGTCGCGTAAAAGCAACACCCAAGCAAAGCATAAATGTGAGGTTTCGATCTCATAGATTTTATAAAGCACGCTTCCAAGAAAAGTATCTAAGGTTAATGCAATAGAATCCGTACCGTAAACCGACACAGGTAATCAGGTCGAGTAGACCAAGGCGAACGAGTGAGAGGTCTTCAAGGAACTCGGCAAAAAAGCAGCCGTAACTTTGGAATAAGGCTTGCCCTTTTAATTTATTAATGGGGCCGCAGCGAAAGTATCTCTGGCAACTGTTTATCAAAAACACAGCTCCCTGCGAACTCGCAAGAGGATGTATAGGGGGTGACACCTGACCAATGCCAGAAGGTCAAATATCGGTGGTGATATGTCGCAAGATGTATTGCTGGCTGATATAAGCCCTGGTGAATGTCGGCCGTAACTATAACGGTCCTAAGGTAGCGAAGTACCTTGTCGGGTAAATTCCGACGCGCACGAATGGTGTAATGACTGGAGAACTGTCTCGAAGACCTGCTCGGTGAAAATACAATACCGGTGAAGATGCCGGTTACCCGCAGATAGACGAAAAGACCCTAGAAGCTTTACTGCAGCTTGATATTGAGTATATTGTTTTAATGCGTAGCATAGATGGGAGAGGTTTGATGGTCACGGTTTCGGTTGTGATCTACTCGTCAGTGAAATACCATTCTTTACAATAATATATTCTAATCTCTAAGGCAAAAACTTAGAGAGACAGTATCTGGTGGGTAGTTTTACTGGGGCGGTATCCTCCTAAAGAGTAACGGAGGAGTTTATTAAGGTTAGCTAGGCGCGAATGGAAACCGTGCCGATAGTGTAATGGCACAAGCTAGCTTAACTGTAAGACGTACTTGTCGAGCAGATACGAAAGTAGAACATAGTGAACCGACATTCCACATTAGATGTGGATGAAGATTAACGGATAAAAGCTACTCTAGGGATAACAGGCTAGTTCCGCCTAAGAGTTCATATCGACGGCGGAGTTCGGCACCTCGATGTCGGCTCACCTTATCCTGGTGGTGGAGAAGCTGCCAAGGGTTTAGCTGTTCGCTAATTAAAAAGGTACGCGAGCTGGGTTCAAACCGTTAAGGTCATAATCAAAATTGTGATTTTAACAGTTTGAACCAATCGAGAGGAATTTAAAAAATAGAATTTTTAAATTATGTTTTAATCTGAGATTAAGACCGTGTGTACAGTATGTACACTCACGGCGGCATACAAAAAATGTATGAGAAATTCACTTGTATCGGTGGAATCCTAATGTTTATAGCATAGGACAATACCGAGGGAATAATATATTTATTATATTTGCCCGTAGAGACTAAATGTGAATGTGCTAAAGCCTAGGGCCTAAAGCCTGAAAGCTAGTACAAGTTATAGTCCGATCCCACAAGTAATTGTGGTTCTGCTATCATTATTTAAACGCGATGATAGAGGAAGTAAAACATAGATGCGTGAGACAGGTTGGTCTCCTATCTACTGCGGGCGTTGATTCTTGAGAAGATTTGTTCCTAGTACGAGAGGACCGGAATGAACTGACCTCTGGTGTGTCGGCTCTGCTGCCAAGCGGACTGCCGAGTAGCTATGTCGGGAATGGATAACCTCTGAAAGCATCTAAGAGGGAAGCCAGCTTCAAGATGAGGAATCGTTTGAGAAACCTGAGAGATGATCAGGTTGATAGGCGCTAGGTGTAAACACAGCAATGTGTTCAGCCGAGGCGTACTAATCGTTCGATTCCTATTAGGAAATTTGGAAATCATTTATTGCGTTCTTGTCCCGCCTTCGCGTAAAGCTATGGTGGACGAAGCAGCATTCAGTTTTCAGGTATCATATATTGATAGTTGAATTTTTTGTGTTGGTGATTTGATGTGGTGGTCACACCTGTTCTCATTCCGAACACAGAAGTTAAGCACCATTATACCGATGATACTCTTTATGGGGAAAGTAGGTTGTCGCCAGCACAAAGTATTCAACTAAAGTAAAAACTATCACATTAAAACGTGATGGTTTTTACTTTTGCCAGAATAGTATTCTGGCGACAACCATGACAAATTATTAAGTAGGTTTACACGGATAATTTCCTACTGGAAATTTCCGCGACCCCGCCTCGGCGCGCCCACCTCCGGCCTTGCGGCTGGGTCCCATCCCAGCCTCACGCCAGCACAAAGTATTCAACTAAAAAATTCACTTTATACTAAAGTGGATTTTTGTTTATATATAAATATGATACAATAATTACATATGTCTTGGGCATCAAGGAAACAATTTAAATACATATCTTTTGTTGTAATAATAATTGTATTTATTATTTTTATGTTTATACGCTCATTGATTATCAAGGAGCCTACTTGTTTTGATTTGAAACAAAATGGGAATGAGAGAGGAGTGGATTGTGGTGGGTCATGTTCACTGATGTGTAAGATGGACGTATCCGATCCAAACATTCTCTGGAGTAGAGCTTTTCCTGTAACGGGAAATACTTATAATCTTTTAGCTTATGTTGAGAATAGAAATAAAGATGCAGGTGTCATAAGTACCTCATATGAATTCCGTGTATATGATACAAATAACAAACTGCTCGGACGAAGAGAGGGGAAGACTTTTATTCCACCCAATCAACAATTTCCTATCTTTGAGCCACGTTTTGATTCTGGGGAAAGTAAGATAAAAAGTGTTACATTTGAATTTACTTCACCATTTGTCTGGTTAAAGAAGGATCCTACTTTACAAACTCTTGAGATCAGAGTAAATAATATTATCCTTGATGAAAATAGAGATACACCAACCTTAACAGCAAATATTAGTAATAATTCAATACACAACCTACCAGAGTTTGATGCTGTGGCTATCCTCTATGATGAAGAAGGCAATGCTATAAATGCATCAAAAACACACAAAGATAAATTGATCAGTGGTGGTAGTCTACCTCTGATGTTTACTTGGCCAGAGGCACTTACCTTAAAAACTGCTACAAAGGATATAATGATTTTGATTGATCCTTTTTCTGTTTCTTTTTAAATAATTTTTAATATATTGAATTAATATGATTTTACCCCAAATAGGAAGTAAGGTTTCTAGTAGAATTGATTGGTTATTGGTATTGTTTTTGTTACCAGTAGTCGGTGCTGGACTTGTCACGATGAAGTCTTTTACTAGTGAGACGTCTTTTTTTAGCCATCAATTGATGTGGATAGTCATATCTTTTTCTTTTTTCTTCATCTTTTCTTTTATTGATTTTAGATTTTTAAAAAAGACAGATATCTTAGTATCATTTTTTATATTATTTTCTTTTTTATTGGTTTTACTATTCTTTATAGGTAACACAGCAAATGGTTCTCAATCATGGTTTTCTTTTGGTGGATTTTCTTTTCAACCATCAGATATGATGAAATTAATAGTTATTTTGATGCTTGCAAAATATTTTTCAAGAAGACATGTAGAGATAGAGAATTTTAAACATCTTTTTATATCAGGATTATATGCTTTTATTCCATTTATACTTGTTATATTACAGCCTGACTTTGGGTCAGCAATGATAATATTTTGTATTTGGTTTGGGATGACACTAGTCTCAGGTATATCTAAAAAACAATTATTGATAGTAATAGGAATTATTATAATAGCTGTCATTTTTCTCTGGAGTTTTGTTTTTAAGCCTTATCAGAAAGCTAGAGTTATAAATTTTATTCAACCACTGACCAATCTTCAAGGTTCTGGTTACAATGTCTACCAATCCACCATCGCTATCGGTTCTGGGCAGGTATTTGGTAAGGGGGTTGGTTTTGGAACGCAATCAAGATTGAATTTCCTCCCAGAGTACGAGACTGATTTTATTTTTGCAGCTTTTTCTGAAGAGTGGGGATTCCTCGGAGTTATGATTTTATTTATTTTGTGGGGTCTTATTATTTGGAGGATATTGCATATCGCACTACTAGGTACTACAAATTTTGAGATACTTTACGGACTAGGACTTGCAATTTATTTTATTACACATATTGTGATAAATGTAGGAATGAATATAGGTATCATGCCTGTCACTGGTATCACACTGCCTTTTATGAGTTATGGTGGTTCGCATTTGCTTACAGAATTTATAGGGTTAGGTATCTTGATGGGGATGAATAATTATAGTCGTGTCGCACACAAAGATGATATGCATAATGAATTTCTTGGTATATAGTTAATATATGGAAACAAAAATTATAGATGGTAGAAAAATAAGAAATGAAATATTGGAAGATATTAAAAAAGGCCTAGAAAGCTTGTCTTTTCAGCCTGTTTTTTGCGATATCTTGGTAGGGGGTGACCCAGTATCAGCTTCTTATGTAAAGATAAAAGAAAAGACTGCCACATCTGTCGGTATTAAATTCCGTACAGTAGAATTTGGAAATGATGCCACTACAGAATCTATAATAGAAGAGATCGAGAATCTAAATAGAGTCCCATATATGTGCGGTATAATAGTTCAGCTTCCTCTCCCCATGCATATTGATAAAGAAAAAGTTCTAAATGCTATAAATAGTAAACTCGATGTAGATTGTCTTTCGGATATAAATAGTGAGAAATTTTACAACAATGAAGAATCGATAATTTATCCTACAGCACTTGCTTGTATGAAAGTGATAGATAATCTAAATGTAGATCTAAAAGATAAAAAAATATTGGTTTTAGGTCAGGGGATTTTAGTAGGGAAGCCAGTCACTCATTTATTAAGACATAGAGGTTGTAGTGTAGATGTAGTAAATACTAAAACAGAAAATAGGGAAGACTTAATAAAAAATGCAGATATTATTATCTCAGCTATTGGAAAAGGTGGATTCATAAAGGGTGATATGATAAAAGAAGGTGCTCTAATAATAGACGCAGGAACATCAGAAGATAATGGTTCTGTTGTAGGTGATGTAGATCTTTCTTCAGTTTCAAATGTTGCTTCAGGTGTATCACCGACTCCTGGTGGGGTAGGACCAGTCACAGTCGCAATGCTCCTTGGAAATGTATTAAAAGTAGCTCAACAAAAAATATAATTATGAATATAAGTTTATTTAATTTCTTTTTCTCTCTATCAGCAAATCCATTTATTGCTAACTGGGCTCTTTTGGTTTCAAATATTTTTATTTATTCTTTTGCAATTTTTGCAATTATTATTGTGTATATTATAAAGCGTGATATTTTTTATCCATTAATTGTTTTTGGCTCTGGTGCTATCGCTTGGGTGTCTGCATATATAATAAAGAATATCACTATGATATCTCGTCCGTTTGTAGCTCTTGGCCTTAATCCTTTGTTCTTTGAATCAGGTTTCTCTTTACCATCTGGGCATGTCACTGTGATATCTGCTATATCTACTATTATGTGGAGTGTTGATTATAGGCTTGGTATAGTATTTTTTATTTTTACTATATTTGTAGCTATATCTAGGATGATAATAGGAGTTCATTATCCTATAGATGTCATATGCGGTCTTATCCTTGGAGTACTAATAGGGCTATTTATATTATGGTTTTATAAGGCTACTCTCGGATTTGCTTTTTTGAGGAAATATATATAGAATAAGGCTATTATGTGGAAAACAAGAATTAAAGCATTCATTATTCTCTTATTAGGTGTAGGGGTAGGTTTTTTTGTTTATCAGTCTGAAATTTTAAATAGAAATACAGAAGAGGGTAAAACCCCAACTGGTTTTCTTGCTACTCATCCGTTCAAATTGGGTCTCGATCTATCAGGTGGTACTCACTTGGTTTACAAGGCAGATGTTTCTCTTATAAATACTACTGAAGTCAAGGATTCAATGAGTTCACTTCGTGATGTCATAGAAAGAAGAATAAATATCTTTGGAGTTTCTGAACCTTCTATACAAGTTCAAGATGGGGGATTCTCAAATCAAGGTGAACAACGTCTTATAGTAGATCTTCCTGGGGTTACAGATGTTGCAAAAGCTATCGATATGATAGGGCAGACACCTGTGCTTGATTTTCGTACAGAGAATCCAGTAAAAGATGCACCACAAGAAGTAACTTTAGGAGCAGATGGAAAAGTAGTTCTTGACCCTTATGCTTCTAAATATATAAAGACAGAACTTACTGGTAGATTCCTAGATAAAGCAATATTAGAATTTGACCCAAATACAGGTGAGCCAAAAGTGGGATTACAATTTAATCCTGAAGGTTCAGCTTTGTTTGAAAAGATTACAGGAGAAAATATTGGTAAGAGTGTAGCTATCTTTTTGGATGGTGAGCCTATTTCAATCCCTACTGTAAACGAAGCTATATCAGGTGGTAAAGCTCAGATCTCTGGTAATTTTAAAGCTACAGAAGCAAAGCTTCTCGTAGGGCGTTTGAATTCTGGTGCACTTCCTGTACCTATTAGTCTTATCTCCACTCAAACTATCGGACCATCACTCGGTGTTGCCGCAACATCTGCTGGAGTAAAAGCTGTAATAATAGGATTCCTCGCAATAGCACTTTTCTTAATCGTCTGGTATAGACTTCCTGGTCTAATGGCTGTTATTGCACTTTCTATTTATGTTGCTCTTATGCTTGCTATATTCAAGCTTCTTCCTGTCACATTGACTGCTGCAGGTATCGCAGGATTTATCATCTCGATAGGTATAGCAGTGGATGCCAATGTTCTTATCTTTGAGCGTATCAAAGAAGAGCTTCGTGTTGGAGCTTCTACTATATCTGAATCGATTCACAATGGATTCAAGCGTGCATGGCTCTCAGTTCGTGACTCAAATACTTCAAGTATCATCACTGCTATTATTTTATACTGGTTTGGTACTACTATGATTCAAGGTTTTGCATTAGTGTTCTTGATAGGTGTACTTGTATCAATGATTTCAGCTATTGTTATCACTCGCTTGTTCTTGTATACATTGAATATTAAGAAAAGGAATAAGTTTACAAATTTCTTGTTTGGGTCGGGTCTAAGTAATGCTTCTAATCAAAAATAATTTTATGTTTATTATAAAAAATAAAAAAATATTCGTTATAATTTCTGCCGTTCTTGTATTTTTGTCATTGTGTTCCATCTTTATATATGGTCTAAATCTAGGTATTGATTTCAAAGGAGGTTCTCTTTCTGAAGTAGAATACACTACAGTAAGACCTGATCAAAAAGCTGTTGAAGAACAAGTCCGATCACTTTCTTATGGTGAGGTAATAGTTCAGCCAATAGGTGATACTGGTTATAGTATAAAGACTCGTGCGCTCAGTGAGAGTGAGAGGGCTTCTGTCATGACTGTGCTTGGTGCTGATGCGGTAGAGAAAAGTTTTACTTCTATTGGACCTTCAGTAGGAGCAGAGCTTGCTCGTAAATCACTCATCTCATTTATCCTCGTTTCTCTTGGAATTATTTTTTGGATTGCCTTTTCTTTCCGTAAAGTTTCAAAACCCGTTTCTTCTTGGAGATATGGATTTATCGCTATCGTTTCTTTGGTGCACGATATAATAATCCCAGTTGGAGTATTTGCATTTCTAAGTCACACTTATGGAGTAGAAGTAGATACACTCTTTGTGGTAGCTATACTCACTGTCCTTGGACTTTCTGTATCTGATACTATTGTTGTTTTTGATCGTATTCGTGAGAATATCCGTATAGGTCACTTTAAAACTTTTGAAGAGACAGTAGGTAGAAGTCTTGACCAAGTTTACACTCGTTCCATAGCTACTTCATCGACTGTTATCATCGCACTCCTTGCCCTAGTATTCTTTGGACCTTCTAGTACAAAAGTCTTTGCTATAATGCTTACAGCAGGAATGTTCTTTGGAACATATTCATCTATCTTTCTCGCTAGTCCACTCCTTGTATTTGTAAATAATTTGCAAAAGAATAAATAAAAATAACCAAAAAATCTCCTAGTTTACTAGGAGATTTTTTGATATAATAGAATCATAGTTAAGTTATTATTATTTAATTTTAACCCGCCTTCGTTAAAACTTTGGCGAGTCAAAGAAAATTATGTCAATTTTATATATTGTTTTAATTGTTTTAGGTCTTTTAGTTATAATTTTAATTGCGAAATATAATAGTTTTGTTTCTTTAAAAACCAGAGTACAAGAAGCCTGGGCAGATATCGATGTGCAGCTTAAGCGTCGTTATGATTTGATACCCAATCTTGTAAATACTGTGAAAGGTTATGCTACTCACGAGAGTACAGCATTTGAAAAGGTTACAGAAGCACGTGCTAAAGCTATGCAAGCTGGTACTACAGCTGAAAAAGGGGAGGCAGAGAATGCACTTACTGACACACTCAAATCTTTATTTGCAATATCAGAAGCTTATCCAGAATTAAAAGCAAATACAAATTTTATGGAACTTCAAAGAGAACTTTCAGATACAGAGAATAAGATTATGGCTTCTCGCAGATTCTATAATGGTAATGTTCGTGATTTTAATACTGGAGTACAGACATTTCCAGGAAATATTATTGCAGGAATGTTTAAATTTACAGCATTTGAATTTTTTGAACTCGAGCAAGATTCTGCAGAGAAAAATCCTGTTGAAGTTAAATTCTAAAAAATAAAATGGCGACACTTTATACACAACAAACAAAAAACATCGAGAAGACCTGGCTTTTGATGGGAGGTTTCTTAATAATAGTTATAGCACTCGGTTTTGTATTTTCTAGAATGTATGGCAATCCAAATATTCTTTATTTCTTTGTTATTTTTTCTGTTGGGATGAATATAATAAGTTATTGGTATTCAGACAAGATCGCACTATCTCTTGCAAAAGCTCGTCCTGCAACTAGAGAAGAGTATTTTGACTTCTATACTCTAGTAGAGAACCTAGCTATCACAGCTGGGCTCCCAATGCCAAAGATTTATGTGATAGAAGATCCTTCTCCAAATGCTTTTGCGACAGGTAGAAATAAGGATCATGCAGTTATCGCAGTGACCACAGGGTTACTCGCTATCATGAATAAAGCAGAACTTGAAGGTGTGGTAGCACACGAGATGAGCCATATAGGCAATAGGGATATGCTAGTATCTACTGTCGCTGTTGTCCTTGTCGGCTTTGTGGCTATAGTTTCTGATATGATGATCCGTATGTCCTTCTTTGGAGGTAATCGTGATGATAGAGAAGGTAATGGACTCTTTATGATTATTGGTATAATGGTTGCTATCCTTGCACCTATCGCTGCGACTCTGATACAGCTCGCTATCTCTCGTAAGAGGGAGTACCTAGCCGATGCATCTGGTGCGCTTCTCACCCGCTATCCAGAAGGACTTGCAAGTGCACTAGAGAAGATATCTGCCTATGGTAGACCAATGCAGACTCAGTCAGGGGCTATCGCTCATCTATATATTGCAAACCCACTTGGTTCAGGTAGTTTTAAAAAGAAAGCTGGAAATTTATTTTCAACTCATCCACCAGTAGAGGATAGGATAAAGGTTCTCCGTGGAATGTAATTTTCTATTTGTGAATAATCTAAATATCTAGTATGATAATGCCAGATGTTCTTTTTAGAGCATAGATCTTTTTATTAAATCTATGTGTATTCCGACCTTGTGTCGGAATATGGAGAGGTCGCATAGCGGTCTAGTGCACTGTCTTGGAAAGACAGCAAGGTGTTAAAGCCTTCGGGAGTTCGAATCTCCCTCTCTCCGCCTTCGCCCGCAGTAGCAGGCTACGGCGGACAAAGTCCGCCAGTAGAATGCGAAGGCGGGCTTCGCCCATTTTAATGTGACTCTTAATTATATTTAGTAATATTCTGATTTGTTGTCGGGCTACGGCGGACAAAGTCCGCCA
>Ga0172367_10002596_pt1 | contig 24580 bp, 22 predicted proteins | sample Lak10m_FD_114542 | JGI IMG/M metagenome (GOLD analysis project Ga0172367, IMG submission 114542) | Freshwater microbial communities from Kabuno Bay, South-Kivu, Congo - kab_022012_10m | ecosystem: Environmental > Aquatic > Freshwater > Lake | place: Democratic Republic of the Congo: South-Kivu...
CCCGCCCGCGAAAAACTGCTCAAGCGCCGAGTCGCTGCGGGAACGAAGAACATCGCCATCGGCGAAGCGATGACCCGTGCCCAGGCGGAAGAAGCCGTCCAGCACGGCATCGAACTCGTCGAGGGAATCATCTCCATCGGGGCGCACATCGTCGGCACGGGCGACATGGGCATTGGCAACACCACCCCGTCCGCCGCCATCGCCTGCGCGTTGATGGGGGAGTCGCCCGAAAAAATCGCGGGGCGCGGCACGGGCGTGGACGACGAAGGACTCAAGCGCAAAATCTCCGCCATTCAGCGCGCGCTCGACGTGAACCAACCCAACCCCAAAGACGGTCTGGATGTGTTGTCGAAAGTCGGCGGCTTTGAAATCGGCGGGCTGGCGGGCGTGATGATTGGCGCGGCGGCGAATCATGTCCCCGTGATGGTGGACGGCTTTATCTCGACGGCGGCGGCGATGATTGCGGTCACGCTCGCGCCGCAGTGCAAGGATTACCTCATCGCTGCGCACCGCTCGAAGGAATACGGTCACAGCGCCATGCTCGAATGGCTGGGCTTGAAACCGCTCTTCGACCTCGACCTGCGACTCGGTGAAGGCACAGGCGCAGCGCTCGGAATCAGCATGGCAGAAGCCGCCTGCAAAGTCCTGGCTGAAATGGCGACCTTCGGCGAAGCAGGCGTGAGCGATAAGGAATAGAACCATGATGAACGGAGATGAACAAAGATTCTTATCCCCGTTTATCTCCGTTCATCTCTGGTGAATAAATGAAACATCTTCTGACTGCCTTCAACTTGATGACCACGCTTCCCCTGCCCGCCAGCAAAGATTGGCAAGCGGGCGACAGCGGACGCGCCTCGGTCTGGTATCCATTTGTTGGATTGGTCATCGGCGGCTTGACCTGGCTGATGTGGATGGGGACGACCCGAATCTTTCCCGCGCCCGTGGCTGGGATTCTGACTCTGGTGGTTTGGGTTACGCTGACAGGTGGTCTGCACCTCGACGGTCTCGCCGACTGCTGTGACGGTCTGCTGGCAAGCGCCACCATCGAACGCCGCCTCGAAATCATGAAAGACCCGCGCCTCGGCGCTTTCGGCGGAATCGGTCTGGTCTTGACTTTGCTGCTCAAAGCCGCCGTGCTTTCATCCCTCACCCCGCAATCTGCTTTGGGAATTTTGCTCGCCGCAAGCCTCGCCCGCTGGTGTATTCTCCCCGCTGGCTTGCTCCCGCTTGCCCGTCCCTCTGGAATGGGTGCGGACTTCAAAGCAGGCTTCCGCAATTGGTTCATCGCGGCTGGCGCAATCATTCCGCTTGCCCTCTCCATCGCCCTCGGCGCGCACGGACTCGTTTCACTTGCGGCTGGGCTAATTGCGGCGGCGCTGGTCTTGCGACTGGCAAAGTCCAGAATCAACGGCGTGACAGGCGATGTCTTCGGCTTGGTTATCGAAGTCGTTGAAACCGTTTCACTTCTGGTTTTTGTAATTGGTAAATGGTAATTGGAGATTGACAATGAACCCTGACCAACCGCCCCCAATTACTAATCACCAATTACCCATTCACGACATCACTATTTCAGAGACTCCCTCAGTGATTCACGTCCGCAGCGCCTCTCCGCTGACCGTGCTATCTTCCGCAATTGTCGGCAGCGGATTTCGGCGCGTCTGTCACATCCTCAACGCCCATGTGGACAAGGATTACAACTCCACCAATCCCAAAGCGGACTTGCGTTCCCTCGCCCGTCGTTGCGGCGTGGATGGTCAGTTTGTCGGTCTGCTCACGGCGGTGTATCTCCGCAAGGCGCGGCTGGCTTTCTTTGAAGACGGTGATTTGTCTGTCGGCGCATTAATCACCGCTGGAGTCGGCAACGCTGCCAGTGCGGGCATCACCCAACCCTACCGCCCTCAAACTGGGACAATCAACATCATCCTCCTGCTCGACGCAAACCTGACTCGCGGCGCGATGCTCAACGCCTTCATCACCGCCACCGAAGCCAAGACCGCCGTCTTCCAATCTCGAAACATCCGCACCCCCGATGGCGACCTCGCCACAGGCACATCCACCGATACCATCACCATCGCCGCAACGGGCAAAGGTAGTTCTCAAAATTACGCTGGCTCCGTCACCACCCTCGGCTGGCTCATCGCCCGAGCAGTTCGGCAGGTGTTGGGTGAGTCGTTGGATGCGGAATAAGCCCTTCGACTACGCTCAGGGCGAACATTCATCCTTCATATTTCATCCCTCATCCTTTCCCCCTCATGCCTCTTCTCGCCCTCCTCCTTGACCTCCTCCTCGGCGACCCGCCGAATCGATTCCATCCCACCGCCTGGATGGGAAACCTGATTGCTTTTCTCATGCGCTGGCGTCCGCGTGGAAATCGCCTTGTCGAACTGGCTTACGGCATTTTTATTCTTCTCATCGGCGTCACCCTTTCCGTCCTCGCGGGCATTGCCATCACCCAACTCACCAATTCCCTAATCCCCAATTACCAATTACTAATTACCCTCATCACTGCCCTCTTCCTCAAACTTACCCTCTCCCTTCGTGGACTTGACCGCGCCGCCCGCGATGTTCAATCTGCCCTTGAATCAGGCAACTTGCCCGAAGCGCGGAGATTGCTCTCGTGGCATCTCGTCAGCCGCGACACATCCCAACTGGACGAATCCAAAGTTGCGGCGGCGGCGATTGAGTCCGTTGCCGAAAACGCCTCGGACGGAATCATCGCCCCGTTGTTTTTCTTCGCCCTCGGCGGGTTGCCCGCCGCCTTCGCCTATCGCTTCATCAACACAGCAGACTCCATGCTCGGCTATCACGACGAAGAACGCGAGTGGCTGGGCAAAGTCCCTGCGCGGCTGGATGACCTGCTGAACTTCATCCCCGCGAGATTGGCTGGATTATTCATCGTTTTATCCGCGCCGTTTTGCGGAGCAAGCGCCACGCAAGCGTGGAAAATCATGTGGCGCGATTCAAATCAAACCGCCAGCCCCAACGCGGGAATTCCCATGAGCGCAATGGCTGGCGCCCTCGGCGTGGAATTGGAAAAAATCGGTCACTACAACCTCGGCAAGGGACTGAAACTTCCCTCTGCCCAAGACATATCCCGCGCCCGCCGCCTTTTATATTTTTCAGTCAGCGTTGCCGCTCTTTCTTTTTTCATCCTTCATCCTTCATAATTCATCCTTTGCATTTATGAACCTTCTCCTCATCCGCCACGGACAGACCAACTGGAATCTCGAACAACGTTTTCAAGGTCAAAGCGACATCCCGCTCAACGAAACGGGACGCAAGCAGGCGCAGGCTCTCGCTGAGCGACTCGCCGCCGAGCCATTCGATGCCATCTATTCCAGCGATTTGCAACGCGCCACCAAAACCGCAAAAATCATCTGTAAGTCAGGCTTCCAGCCTGACGCTCGCCTCCGCGAAGTCCACTTCGGCGATTGGGAAGGCTTGACCTACGACGAAATCAAAGCCAAACACCCCGAACCGCTCGCGGCATGGGAAGCGGACATTTTCAAAAACGCCCCGCCCCACGGCGAGACTCTCGAAGGGCTGGCGATTCGCGTTCAATCCATGCTGGATGAACTGCGCGAGAAACACGAAGACCAGAACATTTTGATTGTCGCGCACGGCGGAGTCCTGCAAACCTTGATTTGTCTCGCCCTCAAACTTCCACCCACGATGTACTGGCAATTCCATATATCCACCGCCTCGCTTTCGGAAATTGCTTTTTATCCCGCAGGCGCGATTCTCAACTCGCTCAACGACACCAGCCACCTGCCCAAGTCCGCGCCGAAGAAGGCATGGAATCCATTGTCGAGGAGAAAGAAATCTTGAAACGAAAAAAGGTTATCGTATTTCTAACGGCTGGCATTCTTGTACTGGCAGCGATTGGCATTACCCTGCCATTCTTCTCCACTGATTTCTCTTGTTTGTCTTGCGGCTGTGACAGCGAACCTGAATGCCCAACTTCTCTCCCTTCCACTGAACTGGCGGTCTGTCAGGCGGGCGTCATTCAGACACAGCAGGCAATTGAGACACAGGCGTATGACGCTGCTTTCACAGTGGTCGCCCAAACCGTGACCTCCGCCGCGCTTAGCGCTACGCCCACACCAACCGCCTCCGCTACGCCGACGATCACACCCACAAGCACTCCTGTCCCCACTTCCACTGTTTGGCGCGTGGAACCTGTCGCCACAGCGGTATCCTACACACATACCCCGTTGGATGTTTATGGTATTGAAAACTTACCATCGTCGATCGGAAAGTCCGTCAATCTTTCACAGGAGCAAAAGAATGTCGTAGGAGAAAAGATTGTCGCCTTTATGAAGGAGCATAACATCCAGAATCCGTTTTATGGTGAGGCTATCTTTGTCAATGAACCCATTTCAGCAGATTTGGACGGAGATGAGAGGAATGAAACAACAGTCTCGTATATGCTAGCAAATGAAGGGGTTCTTTATGGTTTTCCCAAGTATGGAGTTGGGGTTGCGGTTTTAAAAAACCAGGATGTCATTGCAGTCACGTCACCAGAAATAAAAGGGGAGTTTGCGGAAACGCGCCTTATTCCCATTCAGATTTCTCACAATCAGGTTGGATTGCTTTATCATGCCGTAACTACTACCAGTGGGTCTGGTCTTTACTCTTATATTTATCGCAAAATTTTTATTTTGGAAGATAACGATCTCAAAACAATCTGGGACTGGAACTATTTTGGCGGCGCGCGTGCAGGGGCAGCATACCGCCAGTTTGCAAACGAGAAAATTGAATTCAAGCGTCTGACAAATCAGCCATATGCCGATATTCTTCTCAGCCGCGCTGCCGAAGGGTTCTATCTGTCAAACAATCCTGCCAACTACGCAAATTATAATGTTCAGTTCCCTGGCGGACTTGTGTTTTCGTGGAACGGGGAAAAATATCGCTTGAGCCATTACTATGACGGCAAGTCGCTCGCGCCAATCCGTGCCGCTGATTTCATCATCCACACGCCACGCGTGGATAACTCATTTTGCAATGAAAATCAAATTTCTGGCTGTATCAGGCAAGTCGAATACCGTGAGACACGTGATGGGTACGGCTTGGGATATCAGGGACGGAGCGTTGAGGCGGCACCCTACGGTTTGGCATGGGATGAAAAATCGATTTACCTGAATATTTCTGTATTCCCTCTGGGACATCTCAAAAAACATTCAACAGTATGGATTGCCCTAGATACAGACTTGCAGGGCGACTTTGACGACCATGTCTTAAATGAGGATGATCGTCTATTGAAAATCGAAATCGAGAATCCCGCCCACTGCGATAAAGACCTTTCCGTGCAAATGGTTCACCCACGCGTTCAATCCATCCCGTTTGAAAATCACTCGCAATTGGATGCTTGCGAGATTAAACTGGTTATTCCACTCGATGTTTTAGGATTGAACATTCCCGACCCTGAACAACCAGCAAAAATTCTGAAGTTTATGGATGATCCGAAATACCCTCTTCACCAATATTTTCCACAGCCAGTACAAATGATAGGGTTTGCCGCGTTTTCAGAAAACACCGAAGAGGAAACCGCCACAGCCTTGGGGCTTCGGCAGTGGCTTCACCTTTTACCCTTTGACCCGCAAGACCCCACCACTTGGGGAACGTTGATTTTTATCTCAGACCGCTGAAAGAGACACGCCATGACCGCAAAAATATTAATGGTTCAAGGGACAAGTTCGTCCGCAGGCAAGAGTCTGCTCGTGACTGCGCTGTGCCGAATTTACGCGCGGCGCGGAATCAAAGTTGCCCCGTTCAAGGCGCAGAACATGTCGAACAACGCGGCAGTCTGCGCAGATGGTTCCGAGATTGGACGCGCCCAAGCCTTGCAAGCCGCCGCCGCTGGACTCGCTCCCAGCGTGGACATGAATCCCGTCCTCATCAAACCCCAAGCCGACTCGCGCTCGCAAATTATTCTCATGGGGCGCCCGTGGCAAACGCTCCACGCAGCCACGTACTACGAAAAGAAGTCTATTCTTTGGCGTTACGTTACAGAATCTCTCGACCGACTGCGCGAAGCCTACGACCTGGTCATCATCGAAGGCGCGGGCAGCGCGGCGGAAATCAACCTCAGGCGCGGCGACATCGTCAACATGGCGGTGGCGCAATACGCCCATGCGCCCGTCCTGCTCATCGGCGACATTGACCGCGGCGGCATCTTCGCCCAACTGCTCGGCACGCTCTGGCTGCTCGACCCCGACGAACGCGCCCTCGTGCGCGGGCTGGTGGTCAACAAGTTTCGCGGCGACCTGTCGCTCTTTTCCGACGGCGTGCAAATTTTGGAAGAAAAGGGCGATGTCCCTGTCTTGGGCGTGGTTCCCTATTTAAGAAATTTGAATTTGCCCGACGAAGACGCTGTTTCTGTGGAAGAATCTTTACACAAAGTTGAACCACGGAGACACGGAGACACTGAGGAAAAACATAAAAATCTCCGTGACTCAGTGCCTCCGTGGTTAGGTTCTTCGATTGACATCGCCGTTTTGGCTTTGCCGCGCATCTCCAACTTCGACGACTTCGACCCGCTCAAAGCAGAGTCAGGCGTGAACCTGCGTTACGTCTCGTCCGTCGCCGACTTTGGGACTCCGTCCGCGGTCATTATCCCTGGCACCAAAAGCACCATCGCCGATTTGGAGTGGCTGCGCCAAACAGGCTTGGCAGAAGCCGTCACGAAGTTTGCCAAAAACGGCGGCGCGGTGGTTGGAATCTGCGGCGGGTACCAAATGCTCGGCGAAGCGATTGCCGACCCGCATCACGTCGAATCGAAAGTAGAGCACACTTCGGGCTTGGGCTTGCTCCCCGTCCGCACGGAGTTCTCGAAGGAGAAAGCCACGTTTCAGGCTCAGGCGCGAATCAACTGTCAGCGAGGATGGATGTCGCGGCTGGATGAATCAACCGTCAGCGGGTATGAAATCCACATGGGCGAGACACCGAGTCAAACCGCGTGGCTGGAAATATCCTCTCGAAACGGTCAGCCCGTCAAAGTCGCGGATGGAAGCGTTTCGTCAGACGGTAAAATCTGGGGCTGTTATCTGCATGGAATTTTCGTCAACGATGAATTCCGTCACGCCTGGCTCGAAAGTTTAGGCTGGGAACGCCGCGCCTCGTCGCAAAGTGAAATCTTCGATCAATCGCTGGAGGCGCTCGCCGACGCAGTGGAAGGCGCGTTGAACATGGACTTGCTGGAGAAAATAATATGGGACAAATAACCTTGCTGCTCGGCGGCGCAAGAAGCGGAAAGTCATCCTATGCTCAACGGCTCGCGGAAGAGTCGGGCAAGTCGGTGACGTACCTTGCCACCGCGCAGGCGCTGGACGATGAAATGTCGTCGCGGATTCAAAAGCATCAGTCCGAGCGACCCGCTCACTGGCAGACGTTGGAGATTCCGCTCGATGTGGCGGCGCATGTCGGCGAAATAAAATCCGACCTCGTGATTTTGGATTGCATGACCCTGCTCACCACCAACCTGCTGATGAAGTTCGAGAAGGACGAACTTGTGGACGAAGCGCCGTTCACCGAAGCCGTCTACAAGGAAGTGGCTGACCTGCTCACCGCCATCCGCACGGGCAAACCCGACTGGCTGATTATTTCAAATGAAATCGGCTTGGGACTTGTCCCGCCCTACCAAATGGGACGCGTCTACCGCGACCTGCTCGGCTGGGCAAACCAGCGCCTCGCCCGCGAAGCAGATAAGGTCATCTTTTTGGTGGCGGGAATTCCGATGACGGTGAAGTAACAAAACTAATGTACAATCCCGCCATTGGTGTCGATTTCAATCTCATTCTCCCTGACAGGTAAAGCATGAACTTATTGAAAGACAAAGTGGTTTTGATCACAGGCGCGGGGAAGGGAGTTGGACGCGCGCTGGCGCTGGCGTTTGCAGAGCGCGGCGCAATCATTGCCGCGAATGACATTTCTCCTATCAACGTGGAACAGGTAGCCGCGGAAATTTGTGCAAGAAGCGGAAAAGCCAAAGCCTACATCGAAGATGTTGCCAAGAAGGTGGGCGCGCAATACCTGGTCAATAGTGTGGAGGAGGATTTTGGCGGCATCGATATTCTGGTCAATCATGCGGCGGTGGAGCCTCGCACGCTTCTGCTGGAGATGGATGAATGGGACTGGCATCGCACGCTGGACGTAAACCTGACGGGGGCATTTCTGATGATGCAATCTGCGGCGCGGGTGATGAAGGGAAAAGGCTGGGGGGTGATTCTAAACATCGTAACGGAACCAGGCTTGGGGGCGGCGTATCGTTCCAGCATGGCGGGACTGCGGGCGTTGTCCGAATCCGCAGATTCGGAATTAAGTCCGCATGGAATCCGCGTCCATGCCATTGAAAATTCGGCGGATATAATCCGGGCAGTCATGGCGGTTTTGGAGGTGAAATGAAGGAATTGATCGAGTATCGACGGAAACTGGTCGAGCGTTTTGGCGAATCTGCGCGGGAGTTTTGCGCCGCCTGTAATCTCATTGGCGACCCGTTTGCAAGGCTGGGAGACGGATGGAACCTGCATCAGATTGCAGCGCATACCCGCGATGTGCAAAAACTGGTTTATGGTATGCGTATCGAGCGGACTCTGAATGAGGTCGATCCTGAATTCGCAAATTTCGATGCCGATGAGTGGATGGCGGCTCATTATGATTCTCGGGAGCCGCTGGAGAAAATTTTGGATGAGTTTATGAGGAATGCGGATACTTTGCGCCGTACCCTCGATGACCTGCCGCGGGAGGCTTGGTCGCGAGAAAGCAGGCATGAGGCGTTGGGCGGCGGGTTGACCCTGCAACTTTGGGTGGAGCGAAACCTGGCGCACATCGAGGAACACTTGAATACGGTAAAGCAATCCGCGGGCGTTTGAAATCCGTTCTTTTCGGTCAGTTTAAAGGTAAAATAGCCCCATGAAAAAGCAACGAATTGTTCTAGTGGACGATCACGAGTTGGTACGCATCGGCTTGAAATCCCTGTTGGAACGCCACCCGCAGTTCGATGTGGTCGGCGAGGCAGGTTCGGCGCGTGAGGCGCTGGAACAGGTGGAGGCGCTAAAACCAGACGTGGTGGTAATGGATATTCGCCTGCCCGGCACATCTGGAATCGATGCCTGTGAACAAATTGTGAATCAATTCCCCGATACCAAGGTGCTGATGCTTACTTCATACGCCGAGGATGAAATGTTATTCTCTGCCATTCGCGCCGGCGCTTCGGGCTACGTTCTCAAACAAATTGGGAGCGAGGATCTGATCAAGGCAATCGAATCGGTCGGACGCGGCGAAGCCCTGCTCGACCCAGCTGTAACCCAGCGGGTCTTCCAGGAAGTGCGGCGCGCGGTGAAGGAGGAGGAGGCTTCGGCTTTCTCACACCTGAGCCAGCAGGAAAAGCATGTGCTTTTGCTGGTTTCGGAAGGCAAGACCAACCGCGAAATTGCCAAGAATCTGTTTCTGGGCGAAGGCACGGTGAGAAACTACGTTTCGAGTATTCTCTCGAAGTTGAGCGTCAATAACCGCGCCGAAGCCGCCGCTTATGCGGTGCAGCACAGTTTGCGGGAATATATTTCCCTGTAACTGGGTCCATGTCCGGGTCTTCCCTGCTCTTTCTCGGCAAAGCCGACGATCCCGATTGCGCCCGCGCATTGGGGTATTGCCGGGAACATTTTTCGCAGGTGACGCATTGCCTCGGCAGGTGGGGAGACCCACTGCCCGAAGACATTCGTAAATGGGAGGGGGATTACATCATCTCGTATCTTTCGCGCTGGGTCGTTCCGCAAGACTTGTTGAATCGCGCAAAGATTGCCGCCATTAATTTTCATCCCGCTTCTCCCGAATATCCCGGCATCGGCTGTAATAACTTTGCGCTGTACGAAGATGCGAAGGAATACGGCGTGACCTGTCATCACATGGCGGGGAAGGTGGACACGGGCAAAATCATCAAGGTCAGGCGGTTTCCCGTTTATCCCGAAGATGGCGTCGATGAATTGCTGGCGCGGACGTACGAAAATCAGATGGCGCTTTTCTTCGATATTGCGCAGGTCATGGCGGAAGGCAGGGAACTTCCCACCTCGGCTGAAAGCTGGACCCGTCCCCCTTTTTCACGCAAGCAGTTCGAAGAATTGTTCAAGATCACTCCCGACATGAATCAGCAGGAAATTGCGCGGCGCGTGCGCGCAATCAGCTATCGACACTGGCAGCCATACATCCAGTTGGGCGGATTTCGATTCGAGTATAAGCCGTAAAACGAACAGATTAATACAGCCGAATCGGATTGGATTTTCAGCGCAATCGGAATATCATATAAGGGAGGGACGTGATGATGTGCGGCTGCTGTTTTGCAAACAGCGGCGTCCCTGCCGTGGAGCGAGGCATGATCGACATCAAAAAAATCCAGGCGTTTCTATGCGCGGCTGACACTTCGAGTCTTTCCGAGGCGGCAAAGCAGGTGCATTTGACTCAGCCGGCGGTAAGCCACCAGATCAAACAACTCGAGCAGGAACTGGGCGTAAAGCTATTTGTTCGCAGCAACATTGGGCTCAAACTAACCGAAGCCGGTGAGTTGTTACTGCCCTGGGCGCGTCGTCTTTTACATGACATGGATGACTTGAAGGATATGATGTCCTCCGCTCAGGATGTTTTTGCGGGGGAATTGCGAATCATGTGCAGCACATCTGTTGGAAAATATCTCCTGCCGCAGTTGACTGCCCGCTTTTGCCGACGCTATCCCCAAATCAAAGCCCGCATTCTGGCGTGTGGTCCTGAACGAACCGCCCTCCGTCTTTTGGAAGGGGACGCTCATCTTGGGGTTGTTAGCAGGGAGGCGAATGATAAGGGAGTGGAGTCGCAGGAAATCTTTTGCGACACGATTGAACTGTTTGTCGCCGCGAATCACCGTTGGGCGGGCAGGTCATCCATCGAGCCATCTGAAATTGTGTCCGAGCCGATTTTGCTGCGCGAGGAAACCTCGGGCACGCGCTGGGTGATGCTGTCGGAACTTTCCAAGTTCGACATCAGCCTCGAGGACTTGAACGTCTTTTTGGAAATCGGCAGCGCGGAGGGAATTTTGGAAGCCGTGGCAAACGGTTATGGCGTTTCCTTCGTCTCCGAATTGGCGGGCAGGCATCTTCGGGAATTGGGACGGGTGACATGCGTGCCCGTGGACGGACTCGAAATGAAGCGCACCATTTACATGGCGCGTAAAAGAATTAGCGCCCCCCACCGCCCCAGGGATGTTTTTTGGGGGTTTATTCACGCCCCCGAAAACTCGGATTTGTTGCGCAGGAAATAAGCCCTTCCTTGTTCGAGGGAAAGGTTCAGGATTCCTGCGGCGTTTCGACCATCAGGCAACTGGTCATGAAGAAGCCGATGATGAAACTGCACGCCAGGCAGCCGCCCCAGAAAAACGGGGTGGCGCTGATGACAACGATCCCGGACAGGGATAGCGAAGGAATCAACACCAGCCCGAACAGGAAAGCCAGCCCGATAAATTTTGCCAGGACAGAGTGTTTTCCAAAAATATATTGGCAGATGCGCGAACTCTTGTTTCGGGTGGAAAAGCCAAGCAGCGCCCCGAAAAACGCTCCTGCAAACAAGGTGATGGACATGGCAACGCTCCTTTCTTTAGACGAATAAGAACCTCAACTTAATCATAGCCCGCCGGCGGCGAATTTCCAGTGATAACCGTCCTTCCCGCCTGCTTATTGCTTTATAACGGGCTATAAAAAAAATTGATACCCATTGCGAGTTGAACTCAAGCCGAAAAGCCGTATAATTAAATTGGCGCGGCGGAATGAGACAATCGAAATGATTTGGAGGATCAATGGCAAACAATATCGGGTTGTGGATTGATCACAAGAAGGCGATACTCGTAGTCCAAAGTGAGGAGGGGGAGCAGGTCGAAACAATCGAATCGGAAGTTGGGAGGCACGTTCCCTATCGCGGGGCGTCGCATTCAAAGGCTCCCTACAGCGCCCAATACCAACAGGGGGATGATCAGTTGGATAACAGATTCAACGAACATCTGAATAAATTCTACGATACGGTGATTGCCCGCCTGAGAACGGCTGGGACGGTCTTCATCTTCGGTCCCGGTGAGGCAAAGGTCGAATTGGGAAAACGGATCGCCCAAAAAAAGGTCAAGGCGCAGGTCGCCGGTGTGGAAACCGCGGATAAGATGACCAGGCGTCAGGTTGTGAGTATGGTTCACAGACATTTTCAGCAAGGCAAACATCGTAATCCCGCCGCCCATTAAGTCATAATAAAAGAGCCGCACCCGCGGCTCTTTTATTATCTCAGCTTGTTCAGGTTTGTCCCTGCTAATGATGTCTTTTCCGCAGGATGAAGAGCGATGTCCCCTGAATTGCCAGCGCTGACAGGATGGCGGCGGAAAAAGAAACCGACAGGCTGACGTGTTCGATTAACAGGTTCAGTGTGAGAAAAAAGCCGCTGAAAGCGAACATGCCATAGAGCAGTCCGCGTTGGACATGGGCGGCGGCGGCAGGTCCCTGATTGCGGTGGGCGAAAACTGTCAGGATGGTAACGTAGAGCGGAATCGTCGTCAGCAATCCCGTTAGGCGCGATCCGATGAACGGCGCAACGCCGGTCAACAACAGGATGAAGCTCGTCCCAATCAAAATGCGCGAGGGGATGTCCCAAACGCCGGGCTTGGTCTTGCCTTCCGCTTCGATTTCATCCTTCGGCATGAATCGCAGACCCAGCGCCAGCGCGGCGCAGACCAACGGAAAAATTGCCCACAGCGGAAACGTGACATTTTGCAAAAGGGTCGTGCTGGCGGCAAAGACCAGCAGGCTGCCCGTAATTGCAACCTGCCAGCGGAATTTGACCGCCAGCCAGGAATACGTCAGGGCGTACGCCACCAGCGAAAGTCCGCCGCTGAGCACGCCCAAAGACGCAGTCCCCGCAAATGCCTTGCCATTGCTGAGGGCAACGAAGAAGATGACGGGACCCGAGGTGAGCGGCATTCCTACGATCCAGCCGCTGACGGCGGGACCCCATTTGCGTCCTGCCAGACTGGCAGAGCCGATGATGATGGGAGCGAGAATCAATTTGAGGGCGAGTATATTCATTTCAAATGCACATCCAGCGAACGACGAATAAAATCGAAAAGTCGGCAATGGCGTGACCAAGAACCGCCGCCAGCAGACCTTCATCGAGCCGCGAGATTTGCCGCCAGAGCCAGCCCGCAGAAACGAGGACGGTCACGGCAAACAGAATCGAAAGCGGATGAACCCTGCCCCACAGAATCAGGGCGTGGTAGGCGGCGAAGATAAAATCTCCGACGCGGGGCTTGAGGGAGTCGCTGCCCAAAAATCCGCGCCAGAAGTATTCTTCGATGAAGGGATTGACGAGCGCAAAGTAGGCGATGAATCCGAGCCACGTGGATGATGTCAAACCGAGGGCGCGGAGTTGGGCGGGCAGGTCGGGCGAAACGCGGAACACGTCCCAAAGAAAGAACAAGCCGATTCCGCTGCTCGCGCAAAACAGGACGCTGAACAAAACCCACTTGGGATGTTTGCTTTTGAAAAGCGCGGCAGGTGACAGGGCAGGACGTGCCAGCGCAAGGACAAGCAGGATTGCCGCGTGAAAGCCAAGCAATGTTGCCCAGGCGTTTTGGAAGAAAAATAATCCCGCCCCAACAGCGAGATAGGGCAGGATGGGAGCGAGCCATTTTTTATCAGGCATGGGAACTTGAGGAAAGTAACTGTCGCCTTCTCACTTGATTTCGGTGATGATGGTGCGAACTGCCCCGGCGGAAATCAATGCCTCGGCGACAGACTCCGCTTGGGACGGGTCAACCAGCGCGATCATGTTTCCGCCCCGCCCGCTGCCGCTAAGTTTTGCGCCGAGCGCCCCGGCGCTGCGGGCGGCTTCGACCAGCGTATCCAGTTCGGGGCAGGAGACAGTGAGGGTTTGCAGGTAGGCGTGGTTTTGATCCATCAACTCGCCGAGCAGTTCGGGCTTGCCGCTTTCGATGGAACGCCTGCCGATGAGCGAGATTTGCGCGATCTCGTTGAAGATGCCTTCGACATTGTACTGGTCGCGGCTCAACAAGCGGCGTACATCGCCGACGGCTTGTTTGGTGGGCGCGGGAATGCCCGTGTCGCCGATGACGATGGTGAAGGATTTGCCCGCCTTGAAGGTTTCGAGCGGTTTGCCCTTGATGAAGTACACGGGTTTGGCGTAGGTGATGACGGTGTTGTCGATTCCCGACGGCGTGCCGTGATGCAGTTTCTCGATTTCGTAGGCGATTTCGTTCACATCCACGTCGGACAGCGGCTGATTGAGATGCCCCGACAGGGCGCGGATGAGGGCGACGGAAACCGCCGCGCCGGAGCCAAGCCCCGCCGCGACGGGGACGGTGGAGTCGATGGCGATGCTCAACGCCGGGAGCGGGGAGGAAAAGCCGAGGCGTCGAAAAACTTTCAGGATAACCGAACCAACTGGATGGTCGTCAGGCAGGGAGCCAAGTTCGGCGCGCAGGTCGATGCCGGGGGCGTCAACCCAAATCCCCGGGCGGAACGAATCCAAAACTTCCACATCCACATGAACCTGTGTGACGGGGACGGCGAGCGCGGGGCGGGTGTAGACCGCCGCATGTTCGCCAAAGAGGATAATCTTGCCGGGGGCGGATGATTTCACGAGAGGTAGAAGATGGCGAGGACGGAGCCAGCCCAGAGGAGCATGGCAATTTGGAAGGGGCGGTCAGAGATTAACACTTCTTCCGGCGCGCCGCCCGCGTGTTTGACTTCGATCAGGTAGAGATAGCGGAAGATGGTGTAAACGACGAAGGGGATGGTCAGCATCATGCTGTGGTTGTCGGGCAGGTTGGGCGCAGAGAAGGTGTAGAGCGAGTAGGCGACGATGGTGGTGCCAGAGACAATCATGATGTATTGGTCGAGCAGCGGCAGGGTGTAGCCTTCGAGGACTTTGCGGTGCGAGCCTGCGCCCTGTGCCAGCAGCGCCAGTTCGGCGCGGCGTTTGCCAAAGCCGAGGAAGAGCGAGAGCAGGGTCATGACCACGTAAAGCCAGGGGGAGAAGCGTTCCACTTCGATGAGGGTGACTCCCGCGTGAACTCGCAGCACAAAGCCGGTGGCGATGACCAGCACGTCGATGATGGGCAGGTGCTTGAGCCATTTGGAATACGCCAGATTGAGGAGGAAGTAAATGATGAGAACCGCTTCAAAGCCGGGCGCGAGCAGGTAGGCAAGCCCCATCGTGAGAATGACCAGCCCGACCCCCGCGACCCAGGCAACGCCGACGGGCAGTTTTCCAGAGGCGATGGGGCGGTTCTTCTTTTCGGGGTGCTGGCGGTCGGCTTCCACATCTGCCAGGTCGTTGAAGATGTACACGCTGGAGGAGATGAGGCAAAACAAGCCGAAGCCCGCGAGCGTCCGCAGGAAGGAATCGACGTTGAGCAGTTGTTTGTCGAAGACGAGCGCGGCGAAGATGAAGACGTTCTTTGTCCACTGGCGCGGACGCATGGTTTTGAAGAGGGCTTTTAGCATGGGGATATTTTACCTGATACAATGCCCCCATGCCGAAGATTCGTTTGGATGTTTTATTGCTGGAGCGCGGACTTGCCGAGTCGCGGGCGAAGGCGCAGGCGTTGGTGATGGCGGGGCAGGTGCGGGTGAACGATCAGGTGGTGTTGAAGCCCGCCACGGCAATCGATCCCAAGTCGGCGCTGGCGGTTGATCATGGTCCGCGTTTTGTTTCGCGCGGCGGCGAGAAATTGGACGCGGCGCTCGAAGCGTTTCCCATCGAAGTCGGCGGAAAAGTGTGCGCGGATGTGGGCGCATCCACCGGCGGATTCACCGACTGTCTGTTGCAGCGCGGCGCGGTAAAGGTTTACGCCATCGACGTGGGCAAGGGAATTTTGCATTGGAAACTGCGGAATTATGCGCGTGTGGCAGTGATGGAAGAAACCAATGCCCGCCACGTCGAATCCCTGCCTGAAGCCGTTTCCCTCGTCACAGTGGACGCTTCGTTCATCTCGTTGAAGATTCTTCTGCCAGTCGTCAAAAAATGGTTCCCCGCAGGCGGGCAGGGCGAGATCGTTGCGCTCATCAAACCCCAGTTCGAGGCGGGGAAGAAGGATGTGGCGCGGGGCGACGGCGTTATCCGCGATCCCGAAATCCACAGGCAGGTTTTGCTGGATGTATTGTCGTTTGCAAGAGATGCGGGCTTCGGCTTGCGCGGACTGATCAAGTCACCGTTGCTGGGTCCGAAGGGCAACGCGGAATTTTTGGTCTGGCTGGATTTGACTCCCAACCAATCAACAGCGGAAGATTTTGTAATTCATGCCATGCAACAGGAGATTGCTTCGGACGGAAAAACGCCGTCTTCGCAATGACATACCATGAACTGTCCCAAATGCAATTTTGAATTAACCAAAAAATATTATAAGGGGATGATCGAGGTCGATGCGTGCCCAAGCTGCCGCGGGATGTGGCTGGACTTCGATGAGTTGGATAAACTGGAAGATGTTGTCTTCGACGATGATGCGCGCAAGGGTTCGCTGGCGCATTTCCAGTCGAAGACGAATTATCCCTGCCCGCAGTGCGGCGCAGGGATGGAGGAATTTCAATATCGCTTGTACGACCTCAGGCTGGATACCTGCGCCGAAAACGGTCACGGCTTTTGGCTGGATGCGGGCGAGGATGAGCGGGTGATGTCGTTGATGCGCCAACGCGCGCTGGACATTCAACGCAAACTGGACGCTGAGTCGGAGTGGCGGCAGGCGCTCAAGGGGATTGGCACATTCCTGAAAAAGAGAAAATAGCCAGTCCTATTCGTAATATTCGGGCTGGTATGGCAGGGCGCGTTTTTTCGGCTCTTCCAAAATAGCGTCGATGGTCATATTTTCGCGGCTTTTTTCTGCGGGGTGATAATGGACATGAACGCGCCGGACGTGGGGAATTTCGCGGGTCAAGGTATCCTCCACACAGCAGGAGATCATGTCGCCGTCGCGCACGCTCAAAGCGCCGTCGATGCCGATGGTGACGTTGATGACGATGTGCGGACCGAAGCGGTGCGCCTGCAATTCCTCCAATTGTTTTACGCCCTGAATTTTTTTCAACAACAATGAAATGCGCTCCGCAAGTTCGCGGGTGGGGACGGTTCCCATCAAATCGGTGGATGATTCGCGCAGGACATAGATTCCCGTGCGCAAAATTAGAACAGCCACCAACGCGCCCGCCAACGGATCGACCCAGGGCAATCCGCGCTGACCGAGGAAGATGCCGACGGACGCCGCCGAAGCCGAAAACAGATCGTTGCGGTGGTCGTACGCCAGGGCAAACACGACGGGGTTTTGAGTTTCGCGCCCAAGGTTGCGAATGTACCAGGTGAGGAAAATTTTGATGGCGACGGTTCCAATCGCGACCCACAGGGCGATGGGCTGCGCGCCGTTGGATATTTCACCCCCATCCACCATATCCCAGATTTTATCCACTGCGTCCCAGAAAACGGCAACGCCGGTAACGATGATAAACGAGCCGATCACCACGGAGGCGATACTTTCCATTTGGCGATGCCCGTACGGATGTTCATCATCCGCAGGCTGGTTGGCAATCCGCATAAAAATGCTTGCAGCGATGTAGTACGCCACATCCGACGTCGAGTTGATGCCCTCCGCCAACAGGGCGGGACTGTGCCCCCAAACGCCAAAGACAGTCTTGACCCCGGCAAGCAGGATATTGTTTCCCAATCCGAGATTAATGGCTAACAGGCTTTTTCGGCTGCGTTCATTGTTCATGAGATGATTGTATTATTTTTTAGCCGCGTGGTGTATGGATAAACGTCACGAATTCAGGCGGCGGGTGATTACAAAAAACCTCCAGGAGGTTGAATCTCCCGGAGGCTTTTTACCAATTACCAATTACCAATTACTTCTCGCTTCTGCGCAGGAAGAACTTGGTGATCTCCTCTGCAACGGCAGGCATCAACGCCAGCCCTACCACCACGCCCCATTCACGACCGGTCAGGAAGTGGGTGTTGAAAATCGGTTGCAGGAACGGCACGGCACACACGATCACCACCAGGGCGATGGATGCCCCAACCGCGTACTGCATGTACTTGTTCGAGAAGATGCCAATCGTGAAGATCGAAGCGCGTTCCGAGCGGACGGTGTAGGCGCGGAACAGTTCCGCCAGCGAGAGAGTGACGAACGCCATCGTCTCGGCGGTTTGAACATCGACGCCGCGCCAGTCGTGAGCGAGAACGTAGGACAGGACGTTTGCGCCGTCGGGGATGACCGCGCCCGCTTCGAGATGCCAGACCAAGCCCATCACAAATGCGCCCAGCACTGCGCTGGTCTGCATGATGGTTTGGACGACGATTCCGACTCCCATCGAGCGGTTGACAATCGGCTCGGATTTGGCGCGAGGCTTCATGTCCATGATGTCGGGGTCGCCCTTTTCCATTGCCAAAGCCAGGGCGGGCGCGCCGTCGGTGACGAGGTTGAGCCACAGCAGTTGAATCGCGGTCAGCGGGGCGGGCAAGCCAGCCAGAGTCGCGAGGAAGATGATCATGATCTCCGCGACATTGGACGAGAGCAGGAAGAACACGAACTTGCGGATGTTCGAGTAGATGATGCGTCCCTGCTCGACGGCAGAGACGATGCTGGCATAGTTGTCGTCGGTCAACACCATGTCGGCGGTGCCCTTGGCAACGTCGGTGCCGGTGATGCCCATCGCCACGCCGATGTCGGCGCGTTTGATGGCGGGCGCGTCGTTCACGCCGTCGCCGGTCATGGCGACCACTTCATCGTTGGCTTGCAGGGCGTCCACAATACGCATCTTGTGTTCGGGCGAGACGCGGGCAAAGACATCGGTGTCTTCGATGATGTTCTTGAGTTGGGCATCGTCGAGTTTGTCGAGTTCCGCGCCGGTCATGACCTTCTTGCCGGGGCGCAGCAAACCGATGGATTCAGCGATGGCGCGGGCGGTGTTGGGGAAGTCGCCCGTAATCATCACCGTGCGGATGCCCGCATGGCGCGCGCGTTCGAGCGCAGGCTTGACCTCGGTGCGCGGCGGGTCGATCATGCCCATCAGCCCGACGAAGACCAAATCCTTTTCGAGGTCTTCGGTCTTGACCTCTTCGATGTTGTCGGGCACGTTCTTTTCCATGCGGTAGGCAAAGCCCAGCACGCGCAGGGCGTCTTTGGTCATCGCGTCATTCGCCGCGAGAATCTGCTGGCGCATGGCTTCGGTCATCTCACGCGGCTTGTCGTCCATGCCTTGATATTTGGTACACAGAGTCAGCACGATGTCGGGCGCGCCCTTCATCACGATTACGTCCCAGTTCTTGTGGGTTTCATCTTTGAATGGCGAAATGTCGTTGGGGTGCGGCTTGGTCACGTCATGAATGGTAATCATGCGCTTGCGTTCCGAGTCGAAGGGGACTTCGTTTTCACGCGGATAGGCTGCCTTGATTTCGGGGTGAATCGCTCCCGCTTTGGCGGCGGCAACCAACAGCGAGCCTTCGGTCGGGTCGCCGACAATGCGATAGGTCTGGGCGGATTCGCTCTCGCCTGTCGTTTCGATTAAGGCGTCGTTGTTCAGCACGCCCAGCCAAAGGGTCGAGAGGATGGCGGGATATTGCTTCGCTTCGACTGTTTTGCCGTCCACCTGGAATTCGCCCTTCGGCGCGTACCCCGTCCCGGTGATGTGAACCAGTTGATTGTCTGCCCAAACGCGGGTGACGGTCATTTCGTTTTGGGTCAGCGTGCCGGTTTTATCCGAACAAATTATCGTGGCGGAACCGAGCGTTTCGACCGAAGACAGTTTGCGGATGAGCGCATGGCGCTGAATCATCTCGCGCATCCCAAGCGCCAGCGAAATCGTTACCACAGCGGGCAGACCCTCGGGCACGGCGGCAATCGCCAGGCTGATGGCGATGATGAAGACTTCGGTAATCTCGCCGACATACTCTTTGAAATACTCGCCCGGTGTGGAGAAGAGTAACCCGATTTCGGTGTAGTTGAAGAGCGCGACGATAAACACGACGGCGACCAGAATCAGCGACCCGATGCTGAGCGACCGACCCAGTTGGTCAAGCCGACGCTGGAGCGGCGTCTCTTCGGTTTCCACACTCTGAAGCATGGTGGCGATGAGACCGAGTTGGGTGGTCATGCCGGTGCTGGTGACCACGCCGCGTCCGCGCCCGTAGTTGACCACCGTCCCCATGAAGGCGGTGTTCTTGCGGTCGCCAAGCGGGACGTTCTTTTCGAGCACTGTCGCGGCGTTCTTTTGCACAGGCAGAGATTCGCCCGTCAGCGAGGCTTCTTCCACCCGCAGGTTAATGGCTTCGAGCAGGCGCAAATCGGCGGGGATGAAGTTGCCCGCTTCGAGGAAGACGATGTCGCCTGGCACAAGGTTGTAGGCTGGCACAGACTTCCGTGAGCCGTCGCGCAAAACCTGCGCTTCGGGCGCGGCGAGTTTCTTCAAGGCGGCGAGCGCCTGCTCGGCGCGTTGTTCCTGCACAATGCCCAGCACCGAGTTCAACACCACAATTGCCATGATGGCGGCGGCTTCGACGTAATCGCCGAGCAGGGCAGAGATGATCGAGGCGACGATCAACAAAATCACGACGAAGTTGTTGAGTTGCCCCCACAACAAAGCGAGAAAGCCCGGGCGCGGCGCTTCCTCCAACTGGTTGGGTCCGTAATGTTGCAGGCGTTTTTCGACTTCGGCGGAGGTCAAGCCTTCGTCGCGCACTTCGAGGTGCGTCAAAACCTCTTCGGCTTTGAGCGCGTGCCATTCCTGTTCCTTGATTTCTTGCTGTGTCATGCAAAATCTCCTGGTTGTGAAATTTTGGTGTGTGCTGAAAATTAAAACGAGACCACCACAGCCTCCGTGATGGTCTCGCCAACGTCGTCAAACGCACAAGTTGCCGATGGCTGGTGACCAGCCAATGGGATGACGACAACTGCCCTGCGGGGAAACAGGCGGCTACTCCCCAAACGCGTTGTAGTGTATCCACAACAATGGGGATTGTCAAGCATTGGGCGGGAAGGGCAGGTTGGGTAAGGGTAGGGAATCCCCCCATTCCCCTTTGTATGGATTATGTGAAAATAGGTGAAAGTTTATGAATCTTAGATTTTCGAAGGTGTAATAATTTCAACCACCGTTCGTCGAGGAAGCCATGAAGAAAAATATAACCAGAGATCGGCTGATTGCGGATCTACAATCTGCCGAAGAAAGGATTGCGGAATTAGAGCGCGCGCTGCGCGAAAACCCGAAAAACTACCGCCTGTTGGTGGATACCGCCAACGAGGGAATTTGGTCGATGGACAACGACCACCGCACCACCTATGTCAACCAGAGCATGGCAGATATGCTGGGGTATTCGCCTTCGGAAATGATCGGCAAGCCCGTCGAGGAGTTCTTCTTTCCCGAGGATATGGAGTTTCACAATCAACGCATGGAGCAGCGTCACGCGGGACAGGATGAAATCTATGAACGGCGTTTCAAACGGCGGGACGGCTCGGCGCTGTGGACCATGGTTTCTGCCAAGGTGATCAAGGACGAGCAGGGAAATTTCAACGGCTCCTTTGCCATGTTTACCGATATTACCGAGCGCAAGCAGGCGAACGAGGCGCTTCATTTTCACAACCAATTGTTGTCGGCGGTGGTGGATATTGAACACTCGCTTGCCGCTTCCCTTGACCGGGAGGTGGTTTATGAAAACCTAAAGAACGGTATTCAGCGAATTTTCCCGGATGTCGCCACCATCTTTATTTCGAGTTTCGATCCGCAGCGGAAGATGATCAAGGCGGTGTACGGCTGTCAGGACGGCAAACCGGTGGATGTTGTCAGCCTGCCCGAACTCCCCCTCGCGCCCGAAGGAGGGGGAGGGAACCAAAGCCAGGTCATTCACAGCCGCCAGCCGCTCGTCATCGACAGCGATTTGGAAAAAAAGTTTCGATCTTCCACCGTGGTGCGCATCGGGCATGACGGCGGAGCGGTAACCCAGTCGGCTTTATATGTTCCGATGCTTGCGCAGGAAAAAGCGCTGGGGGTGATTCAACTGCAAAGTTACTCGCCGAACCGCTTTACCGAAGAGGATGTGCGGGCGCTGACGCTGATTGCGAACACCACCGCCGTCTCCATTCAAAACGCAAACCTGTATGCCCTGGCGCAGGAGGAAATCCGGGAGCGCCGCCAGACCGAGGAAACCCTGCGCGAAAGTGAAAATCGCTTCTCCACCATTTTCCAGCACAGCCCGCTGGGCATTGTCATCACGCGCCTGCGCGACAATATCCTGTTGGAAATCAACCCTGCCTGGCTCCAACTTTTGGGGTATGCCCGCGAAGAGGTCATCGGGCATACAGCCCTGGAACTTGGAATATGGGACGCGCCGCAGGATCGTGAAAATATGGTTGCCAACCTGCTTTCGCGCGACCATGTGGCGTATTTCGAAAGCGTCTTCCGTAAAAAGTCGGGTGAAAAAGTGAGCGCCCTGGTGTCTGCCGAGGCGGTGACGCTTGGCTGTGAGCCTTGCATGTTGACTCAATTCATCGACATCACCGAACGCAAAAAATCCGAAAATGCGCTGGCGGCGAGCGAGAAAAAATTGAAGTCGTTGATCGATTCGCAGACGCATTTTGTTTTGCGCATCGATCTCGAAGGGCGGTACACCTACTGGAATGCCAAATTCGAAAGGGAATTTGGCTGGATTCATCATCCGCGTGGGATTCAAAATGCAATCGCCATGGACGCCATTTGCGAATATCACCGCCCGCGGGTGATTTCTGTGGTGGAGCGCTGCATCGCCGCCCCGGGAAAAGCATTTTCGGTTGAAATCGACAAGCCTGCCCAGGGCGGCGGCGCGCGGACAACGCTGTGGGAATTCATGTGCCTCACCGATGAAAGCAATCGCCCCAGCGAAATTCAGTGCATGGGAATCGAAATCACGGACCGCAAAAAAGCCGAGGAAGCCCTGCGCGAAAGCGAGGAGAAATATCGCGGGCTGATGGAAAGCCTGGACAGCGCCATTTGCACCGTCGATTATGACGGCACATTCCTTTACATGAATTCTGTGGCAGCCAGGCAACTGGGCGGGCTTGCCGGGGACTTCATCGGCAAAAACATGCTCGAACTTTTTCCGGAGCCGATTGGCTCGCGCCAGTTGGAGAGCATACAAAAAATCATCTCGGAGGATGCGGCGGCTGTTTTCGAATCCCCCAGTCTCGGAATCGGCGGATTGCGCTGGTATCGCTTTTCGATCCAGCCGCTGCACGCTGAAAACGGCAAGCCGACCCACGCCCTGGTCAACATCACCGACGTCCACCAGTTCAAATCCATTCAGTACGAATTGGAGGAGTTGAACCGCACGTTGGAGAAGCGGGTCAAAGCCCGCACCGCCGAAGTGCAGGACCTGTACGACAACGCCCCCACCGGCTATCACTCGCTGGATGCGGAAGGCAGGGTGGCTGTGATCAACCAGACCGAATTGAACTGGCTGGGATACGAACGGGACGAGGTGGTCGGGCATTCGATGATGGAATTTCTTTCGCCGGCAAGCCGCTCCGCTTTCGATGAAAATTATTCCTTGTTGAAAAAGCGGGGCTGGATCAAGGATGTCGAATATGAAATGATCCGCAAAGATGGCAGCGCTTTGCCGGTGATCGTCAACGGAACCGCAATCCGCGACGAGCATGGAAATTATGTCATGAGCCGTTCCACCGTCTTCGACAATACCGAACGCAAGAAGGCGGAAAACGCCCTGCGCGAAAGCGGGAAGCAGACCCGCCTGCTCTTCGAGTTGATGCCGGATGCCGTCATCCTCTTCGATGCGGCGGGCAGGGCGGTGCAGATGAATCACGCCTTCGAACTCTTGACCGGCATTTCCACCGAACAATTTTTGGGACACACCATGGATGAAATGGGGCTGCTGTCTCGCGAACAGGCGCGGCGCCTGGGCGCATCGATCCTGAAAGCGATTCAACAGCATGATAACTTTGCGGCAACCGACTTAAAACTCAGGCGTGTCGATGGCGAAATCCGCGATCTGGGCGCGCGCATTTTTGCGCTGAAAATCGAGGGAAACCCGCACTTCCTGACCACCATGCGCGACATCACCTTCGAGAAGAAGATCGAAGAATCCCTGCGGATTGCCAACGCCGAAATGGAACGCGCCCTGCGCATGAAGGACGAATTCCTTGCCAACATGAGCCATGAACTTCGCACCCCGCTCAACGCCATTTTGGGACTCTCCGAAAGCCTGCTGGAACAGACCATCGGTATCCTCAACAACAAACAGCAAAAATATCTCGCGACCATCAGCGAGAGCGGGCATCACCTGCTAAACTTGATCAATGATATTCTCGACCTTGCCAAGGTGGAGGCGGGGCAGATTACCCTCGATATGCTGCCGCTCGATGTCAAAGCCGTTTGCGAATCCAGCCTGCGCATGGTCAACCAACTGGCGCACAAGAAGAAACAGACCGTCGAACTGGATGTCGAAGAAGGGGTGGGGTTGATCCAGGCAGACGAACGCCGCCTGAAGCAGATGATCGTCAACCTGTTGAGCAATGCGGTCAAGTTCACCCCCGAAGGCG
>Ga0172367_10002597_pt1 | contig 24577 bp, 30 predicted proteins | sample Lak10m_FD_114542 | JGI IMG/M metagenome (GOLD analysis project Ga0172367, IMG submission 114542) | Freshwater microbial communities from Kabuno Bay, South-Kivu, Congo - kab_022012_10m | ecosystem: Environmental > Aquatic > Freshwater > Lake | place: Democratic Republic of the Congo: South-Kivu...
TGCTACCACGATTAACTAGAGATGTATTATAATTCTTCCAATCACGATTTGTCTTTTGCATGAGATTTTCCTTTGTTTTTGAGTGCTTTAGGATATCTCATGCGTTTCTTGTTAATCAAGAAACATTTTAGAACTTATATTTTTTTGATGAATTAGGAAACACACCCTAAGTGTACTTATTCACTGACTTCTTTTGATTTTTTTCTTTCAAGTAAGGTGTAAAAAAGTAGCCAAGCAAGAATTAAGAAAGATAAAAATAGGGGGGTGGATAGATTAAGATAAGAGGGAAGGGTTTTTTGGAAGAAAAAATCCTTCTTATTAAGGAGTGGAAGAAAGAAAAAAGAATATTTGTTATAAAGGATGGATCCAAAAAGCATTCCTATGAGGCCGTAAATGACCTCTTTAGAACCCTCAGCAAGGGCAACAATGCCTGTCCCTGGACAGTATCCTGAAAGACTCATTCCTATCCCAAAGATCGCTCCTCCGAGTGCACTTAAAATTAAAGGGGTGGTGGATAAAATCAGCTTTGGGATCCAACCAAAAAAATGAAGGGAAGAAATGATAAGACTTGCTGTGACAATGGCTGTAAGCATCACTTTCATGACTGTAAAATCTTTGAGTAAAAATTGTCCAACAATCACATCAAATTGAAATACGGCCCCTTTTTTCAGTAAGAATCCAAAAATCATACCACTAATAAATGCAAGTAGGGTCACAAAGACAATGGGGTGAAATAGGGATGAAAGCATTACAGTCTCCTGTTTTTTGAATAAATAAGCATTGAAGTGGGGATAGCTACGCTAAAAAGAGAGATTATAAAAATCCAGCTTGTTAAAGAAAGTTGCCCTCCGCCACTTATGGCATGTCCCGATGTGCATCCATTGGCTATACGTGCCCCTACTGAAAGAAAAATTCCCCCAACAAAAGCGGTAAGATATCTTCCTATTTTAGACGTTCCAAAACGTTTAACCCAAAGGGTTTGTGTGCAATGCGGTTTTTCATCAGAATATTTTGAAGTAAGAAGGGCCCCAAAAAAAATTCCGATTATAAAGAGTATTTTCCAATCAAAAAGAGGTTGATCGTTGAGCAGGGTAAAGAAATAGGAGTTATGTGAAATAGAATCTTTGGATAGAAAGTATTGGATGAGCGCAGCGCTCCTAGCAATCCCTGTAGAGACGCCAATAGTATATCCAAGGGTTAATAGAAAGGAAAGAAGGATCCCTATCAAACTTCCTACAATATATGGAGACCATTTCTTTTTTTTAAAATGGAGTGTTTTCATAAGTTTGAGTATAAAGAGGGGGGGATTTAAAATCGATCCCTTTTAAAGTGGACCCAACTTTAATAGAATTGAGTTGTAACAATTTTTGCAATCAGTCCTAAAATAAGAGCATTGTGTGATCCAAGGAGTGTGACAGAGGTATGTGCTAACCATGCACTTGCACACCCTAATAAGGGTACAAATACCAAATGAATAGGGATCTTAATAGGGGAGACACACTTAAAAAAAAGGATCATAAGAGTTTCTATAACGTGTATAGTGTATTGTTCAAATGAATCATTGCTTATAGTGCTTATACCGGCGGATAATCCACAAAATAAAGGGAGGAAACATATTGCATACTCCCTATTTCTTGGAGTATTTATGGGGATTTTTTTTGCAATAATTCGACCTAAAGAAGCACCTATTAAAAATCCAGCAGCGCCCTTTTGCTTTGTTCCGATCGCACTCATGGGGTTGATAGAAAACGCAAGTGCATTAAGGAGGGTGGAACAGGTTTGTCGATCAAAAAAAAGTGAGCAAGTATTCATAAAGTGTTTCTCATTAGATTAAAAAGTCAATAGTATAAACAAGTTAGAGTTGATGTCAAGGGATGAATAAGGATAAAAAGACACTTATCCACTTTGACGATCAACCCTAGATCCCTTTCTTTTCTCTTTTCAAATAGTAAGTGCAGTTACAAGAAAAATCAGTGATACAGCAAGCGCTTGATCTGTACCTAGGAGTGTTAGACATTCATAGGATAACCATGTAATAAAAGACCCTGACAGGGGTAAAAATACTATTGCAACAGGGAGGTTAAAAGTGCAGATGTGTTTAATAAAAAGGAGCATAGTGGTTTCCAAACTGTTTATAAAAAACTGATCTATATAGTTGACGCCAACACCTCCTTGAACTCCTGATATTGAAGAACATAAGGCGAATACACAAAACAGACGTAGATCTTTTCTTTGGATCTTTAAAAGGCCGGTTTTTCCTATGATCAAAGCTGTAGAAATACCGATTAAATAACCGGCCATAGCATGTGGCATTGTTCTCATGTCAGGATCCCCTTTATAGTGGTTGAAGGCATCGCCTAATGAGTCAAAAAAGGTGTTACAGGTTTTTGGATCAAAAACGGTTAAACAAGTGTTCATAAAATTTTCCTTAGTGAATATAAAGTGTAAAGAGTATAAAGGATTTAGATTTGATGTCAAAGAATGAATTGAAGGATAAAAAAGAATCTTGTACTTTTGAGACTATGATCCCAAGGACTTTTTTTTTCTTGCTTCTTAGTATAAGTGCTCTTACTGCCCTTGAAAAGGATAACAGAGTGTACATCCATGGCTATGATAATAGGGTTTTATCTAAAACAGTGCCTAAGCTTCCAAAGCCATGGATGTGGACAGCTCGCTTGAAAGTGGATCGATCTTTGAGTGTGGGACTGGAGCATGAACTGATGCACAATAGCTATGGAGCTATTTTTATGGGGGCAAATCTATCTTATTTTGAAACGCTATATTCGATACCTGATGAAATGACGGCTGTAAGTGTTTATCTACTTTCTCGGCTCTATATTATCAAAAAAAAGGGTGTGGAGCTATTTGTTCTTTATAGTCCAGCAGGCCCTACCATGCTTTCTCAAAAAGTCTTTTCTACAACTCAATGGTCCCTACCTTTTGTTTTTCAAAATCAAATTGGCTTTGGATTATATCTAAAAAACTATGCAGATCTTGAATGTATAATTAAGCAGTGTCACTACTCAAACGGGGACTTGTTTCCAAAAAATGGGGGGGTGGATATTCCCCTCTCTGTAGGTTTAAGCTTTAGATTTTAAAAAATTTTAATCGTAGCGCTTTCCATCGATTTGTGCAAGCGCCTTAATTTTCAACGAGAGCTCTTCGATACCAAGATGCTCTTTTGCAGAAATAGCAATGATCTCTTTTTTTTCTCCAGTGAATCTGTCTGTAAAGGCCTTAATGTGTTGCTCTGACCCTTCAAGTTCGCATTTGTTAAGGACAATAATGGATGGGCGGTCAAGAAGGGATGGATTGTGTTCAAAAAGTTCGTTTTTTAAGATCAAATAGTCCTCAATAGGGTCTGAAATCTCACCAAGAGGGGCTACATCAATAATAAATACTAAAGCTTTACTCCGTTCAATATGCTTTAAAAAAGCAAGCCCCAGTCCCCGATTCTTATGTGCATCTTTGATAATTCCTGGAATATCTGCAATATAGACTCGAGAGTAATCCTCATACTCAAGAAAGGAAAGATTGGGTTTTAAAGTAGTAAAAGGATAGTTTCCAATTTTTACATCCGTTGCTGTAAGAGCTTTCATTAAGGTGGACTTTCCTGCATTGGGAAGACCTACAAAACCCACATCGGCTATGATTTTTAATTCTAGGGAAATTGTCATCTCTTCTCCAAACTTTCCAGGAGTGGATTGTCTGGGTGCTCTATTTGTAGGGCTTTTAAAAGTGGTGTTTCCAAGACCCCCTATGCCCCCTTCAATCAAGTGAAATGTCGTTCCAAGATCGGTAAGATCTGCAAGGACCTCTTGTGTCTCAGCATTTATAACAATAGTTCCTGGAGGGACTGCAATGGTATAATCTTTTCCATTTTTCCCTGTTCTGTTGTTAGAACCCCCATCAGCCCCTTTTTCCGCTAAAATTTGCTTTTTTCCACGTAAATGGTCTAAACAATAGATGTTTTTTGCAACATGAAGTTTTACAGATCCCCCTTTACCCCCATTGCCACCACAAGGACCCCCTTTTGGGATATATTTTGCCCGCTTCCAAGCAATCACCCCATTGCCTCCCTTACCTGATACGCATTTAAGCTTTGTAAAATCTGTAAACATACCTAATTTTTGTCCTTGGTAATTTTTAGCTAGACACCTTTTTTATATAAATATCTAGCTGCTTATTACGCTACAGCTTCAACAGAAACAAAGACCCTTTTTCCCTTTTTGAAGGTCACTTTACCATCAATTAAAGCAAAAATTGTAAAATCTCTTCCTAAACCTACACCCATCCCTGGATGAAATTTTGTTCCATGTTGACGAATGATAATATTTCCAGCTTTAACTTCTTGTCCGCCAGATTTTTTTACCCCAAGTCTTTGAGCATTAGAATCTCTTCCGTTTCTTGAGGCCCCTTGTCCTTTTTTATGTGCCATTATGCAGCTCCCTTAATTTCTAGAACTCTTACTCGTGATTGCTTTTGTCTATGACCTTTTTTAACTCGGTGATTATGTCTTCGTGTGTATTTGTATATAATTAATTTTTCATCTTTCACTGTTGAGATCATCTCAGCTTCAACGACAGCATTTTGTACTGTTGGGGCGCCGATATGAATGGTTTTTCCATCATCTAAAAGAAGGACAGAGTCAAAAATGATTTTTTCGCCATCTTTATGATCTAGGAGTTCAACATCTAAAATATCCCCAGCTTTTACAGCATATTGCTTGCCGCCGGTTTTAATAATTGCTTTCATTTGCTTATCCTTGGTTATTTTTCAGGAAATGATACCAGAAGCTTCTTTAGTGGTAAAGATAAAAAATAGAAACAGGTGGTAATCAAGGCAATTGTTGCCCCAATGGGCCAATTAAAGAGGTAGGATAGGTACGTTCCTATCATAGACATCATACAAGAAAGGGCAATAGCTAGAAAAATCATTTTTGAAAGGGATCTTGTAAAAATATTAGCAATGGCTGCAGGTAAACAAAGCATTGAGATCACAAGGATAGCTCCAATTACTTGAATGAGTATAACAATTGTTAGACAAATTAAGGATAAAAGGAAGAAATAAAGGAGGGTTACAGGTTGTTTTTGAATATAGGCATTGATTTCATCAAAACAGATGGCAAGAAATCGTTTGTGTAAAAAAATACTTGAAATAAGAATAATACTATTTAGAATTAAAAGCAGATACAATTCTCGATGACTTGCCCATAATAGATTACCAAATAAAAAGTTCATTAGCTCAGCATTAGATCCTGGGGTGATCGAGATTAAAATGACCCCGACAGCCATTCCAATAGACCAAATAGCAGCAATAACAGAGTCTACCCGTTGTTTATATTTTAAGTGGACCCATCCGATGATAAATCCAAAGAAAAATGCCGAGACAATTGCCCCAAAAAGGGGAGAAAACAGGGGGTTGAGGGTGTAATAGTGAAGGTATAATGAAATCCCAATACCCCCTAAAACGGCATGGGCAATACTTCCAGAGATGAAAACAACCCGTTTTGCAACAGTGTAGCTACCGATAATGCCACTACCTAAAGAGGCTAAAAGACCGGCAAAAAGGGCCATTTGTAAAAAAGGGTTTGTCGAAAGGGCATAAAAAAAAGAATCATTCATGGGAGCAACCCTCCTCTTCAGAGTGAAAAAGACCAAGCTCCATATGTTTACATAAAGCCTCATCTTTAAGAGGACAGACCCCTTTTTCAACTAAGTAGACATGATCGGCTTTTTTCAATAGGTGGGAAATAACGTGGGTGATTAAAAGGATGGTCTTTTTCCCTGCAAGCTCATCTATTAAAGAAATAATTGTTTTAGAAGAAGAAAAATCAAGCCCTGATAAAGGTTCATCAAAAATGAGTATATCAGGATTTGAGACCAAAGCGCGTGCAATAATTGCTTTTTGAAGTTGCCCCCCAGAGAGCCCCCCAATAGGTTGGCTTTTTAACCCCTCTAGGTTAAATTTTTTTAAGATTTCTTCTGTTTTTTTAGAAGAACTGCTTTTCCAGACCCCATACCAAGGGAGTTCAGAAAGAAGCCCTTGTTGAACAAATTCAAAAAGGGATAAGGGGAACATGGGATCAAATTCTAAACGTTGAGGAATGTACCCAAAACGGTTTTTAGAGATTTTTGGAGTCTGTCCAAAAATTTTTAAAAAGCCTTTTCTTGGGACTAAAATGCCCATGATACATTTGATTAACGTGGTTTTCCCTCCTCCATTGGGGCCTAAAAAGACAGTGAAACTGTGTTCATCTAGTGAGAGCGAAACGTTACTTAAAACATCGGTTTTATCATACCTAAACGATAGATTTTCAATTTTAATTACATGTTTTGACATAATGTTCCATTGAGCAAATGGATACGATTATAGAAAAAGAGGGCTCTTTATTCAAGAAGATAAATTTTGTCCCGATTCATTTCAAAGGATGTGGCCTTTTTACCCCCTGAATTTTTTTCGTAAGTAGAAGGGGGAGCCTCTTTATTAGAATTTTTTTTCTCCCGAATCTGGAGGAGGGTTTTTAAAGAGCCAGTTAAAACAGTACGTTCTTCCCTAGAAGTTTTAACAAGGGAGTACTCTGGGATGAGGGATTGAATTTTTTTTTCTAACTCTTGGACCCGTGCGTCGGTATAATCTAGACAGGGAGTTTTTATCGCTCTATCGGTAAAGGGGCTATTTTTTAAGGTAATAAGATAATCCCCTCCTTTATTGGTAGCTGGGGATAAGATTTTAGAAGAAAAGCTTGGAATGAAAAGGGAGGTTTCTGGAAAAGGAGGGTTTTTCTTGTTTGTACACTCAGAATCAGAGTCAATGATTGTAAAATTTTCCCCTTGAAGATCAAGAGAAAAAGAATGTGTAGGGCTAGAATTAGCCACTCGAATCCAGATTCTATCTCCGACATCAGCGACTAAGGGCTCTAAGAAAGGGGCTATTTTCCCATTTAATGTGATCAGATTTCTTGGAGTTTTTCCCTCTTTTGAGGATGAAAATTCTTGAAGAAGGAGTGCAACATCTCGATCAGCCCACTTTTTTTTATCCAATTCTCTTTTATGAACAACGATCATCCCGTTTAAATGAGTGCTGTGTTCAAACTCTTTGTCATTTTGGGAAGAATAAATGAAGGTTCCGGCATCTTTAAAAATGGGTTCATAAATATAGGTTTCTCCTTGAGGAATAGCCGTTTGATTTTCTTTACACAAAGAGTTTGACCCTTGGAAGTGAAGAGTAATAGGGGAAGGGAGGTTATTGGTTACGTAAATGCGTACTTTATCTAGTTCACAAAGTTCAATTAGGGGGCCAGGGGTCCTTTTATTAAATCCCCAAGTGGTCACGTTGAAATTGGGGGCAATTTCCCAAGAGATTTCTTCGGCAATAAGGTGGAAGACTTTATATTGACCCACAACACTATAGGGGGCAGTAGCTCCATTTGGGACAATGACAGGCAAGTAATCAATTGTAGGCAGAGATAAAAAACATTGGGAGGCAAAAAGGGTTGCAAAAGAGAAAAAAGCCCTTTTTTTCATTTAAAAATTCTCCGAAAGGACAACCCCACGAGAAAGGGCTTGAAGAAAGAGGGTTTTTCTATACAATTGAGATTGCTTTTCAAGGAGAGTAATCTGCTTTTCAAACACCTCTTCTTTTGCTTGTAATAGATCAAATAGAGAAAGATTCAATGCATTGTGTTGAATTATAGTTTCATTAAAAACCTTTTGTACAGTAGGAAGGATCTGTTCTTCAATGAGAAGGGCTTGATTATGGCAATAATAAAAGTTATCTGTAGCTCTTCTTACAATCGATCGAAGGGTCACAGCTTCGGAGGTAAATTGTTTCCATAGGTAAGCAATCTCAGCTTTTGCTTTCATTGATTGAACTTTTCCAATATCAAATAAGGGAAGATTAATGCTTACTTGTGGACCAATACACCAGACGTAATCTTGATAATTACTACTATAGCCAAAAGAAATTTCGGGAAACAAAAGAGAGGTTGTATCAATCGATAGTTCTGCCGCCCGTTGTTTCATCCGTTCAAATCGATTTTTAAGCTGAAAATTGTTTTGGATCGAATGTTTCTCACATTCAGAAATAAGAGTAGATGGGGTGCTTAAGGATTCAATATGGGGATCAAAGGACCAATGAATGTCTTTTCCCCAAACCCCCATCAATACATTTAGATCCTCTTTGGAATTAAAAAAGGCATTTTCAGCAGTGGTCAGGGCAAGCTTTGCTCGTTCAAACTCCATTTTTTTTTCAGCGATAAACAGGGGGGAGGTGTTTCCTGCACAGCGTAAAAGAAGGGCTGCTTCGTATGAGAGGTGTTTTAGTTCTGCAATTTTTTTCCGAAGATCAAGGATAGAGTGATCGATTTGAACAGTATGAAAGGCGATTTTTGTTTGAGCGATAAGGTCGACAATTTTTTCTAAAATGTCATTTTTTAAAAGGAGAATTTCTTGAGAAGCCACTTTCTTTTTCAAAGGGAGGAGGAAGATCTCTAAGAAGTTTTGAATAATATTAAGATTTATTTGATCGGTAGAAGCTGAAGAAGAAGCAAATTGATAGTTAAACATAAAAAATGGATTTTGAAGCAGTCCAGCTTGGCGGTATTTTGCTGAAGCAATACCAATTTTTTCATATTCAGCTTGCAAAGAAGGGTTATTTAATAAAGCTATTTGAACAACTTTTTCTACCGTTAAATCTTCTTTAAGAAGCTCTTCTAAAGAGACCTCTTCGATCACCTTAGAATCAGAATTCCAATAGATTTCCCCTTCAGATAAAGGGGAGATCTGATCCTTAATTTGAGTAAAAATGGCATCGCTTTTTTTATCTGCTTGTGGGTAGCACCCCACTAAGGCACAAAGAAAAAAAAGGGGTATCCATTTATTTTTCACAGTCCATCTCCTTATTCTTTAAAGAAAAAACGATGCTTGCAGGGTGAGAGGGTGTGACTTCAGGTGTTGTGTACAATGAGCACCCGGAAAAAAGAGCTAAAAGTAGAGGAAAAAGAAATGGTTTAAAGGGCCCCATAGTTGCTTTCTATATCTTAAAAATCTTTATATTCCAATCTTATTTAGAAGGGGATTTTGGACCGATAGATGGAGCTATTGTCGGTGTATAAAGTCCCTTAGCCTTTACTTTTATTCATCCACTGTATATCGTTTCTTTGCTTAAAAAATTAAAGGATAAAGAATTATGGCTACCAAACTTGGACCAAACGGAGATATCATCTGGTTTACAGTGGATCCTGTTCCATTTCTATCTATAAGTAATGTTCAAGTCACTTTACCTACAGGGCTATTTTATGGTAGAAAAAGTGATCAGAAGATACTTTTTTCTCGCAAAGACAACGATCCAACAGGTCAAGCCATTGAAACAACCACACTTGTTACAGACAGAAGGGGTTTTTCTAAGATGAAACTGCAAGTCTATGTTCCCGATGGTGAGAGCTATAAATGGGTAGATTTAAAAGTAGTTCTGCCACCTAAAGTAGACGGGCTTAGAAATTTTAGTCTTAAAATGGATCTTTCTTCTTTAAGCCATGACAGTTGGAAATGTTATTTTGAAAAACACCCTACTCCTTTTGATCACCCTCTTGCAAATCTATTGACTGTGATCCAATTTATTGGAGAAGAAGAGGGTCTAAAGATTGAAGAAAACCAAATGAGACAACTGCTTTTAATCTTAGGTATTCATAAAGATGTCCCTTTAGAGATGTTGTCTATCCAAGATACAGAAAAACTTACTTTATTGACAGATGATGAATTAAAAACACTCTATGAAGAGCTTGCCTTTAAAGATTTTCAGAGTTGGTTGGATTACTTTAATGGTAGCCCTACAGAAGATTTTAAGGAAAGATATCAATCAAAAATTAAATATGATTGGATAGCCGATCTTTTGGCAGTAAGAGGCTCTACACCCTTAATTGTAGATGAAGAACGTTTAATGGGGTTTACAACAACACTTTATGGGATATTGAAAGAGAAACTAGACCCATTCTTGACCCAAATGAAAAAGGATAATATCGATTCGTTAGAAACACTTGTTGAAGCATGGAGTGTTTCCTAACTCACTATTGAAAAGGGGTCTATGTAAAAAATGTACCACTACAATGTATTTTTTTTATCAAGGCAAAGAAAGTTCTCTTGTAGAGGCATACTCTTTTGTGATGGTTGCAAGTTCATTGATTGTTGCAATATAATCTTCTTCGTATGGATTTACCATAAAAAGAGGCAACTTAAAGGTTGCCGCAATGGTTTCAGCAGCTCTATTGACATGTTGAGGTTGCATCAAAACCCCAATAAGTTCATTTTTATGCTCCTTTGCCTCTTCCATCACATGTTGAATCTCTTTTGACCGCATCTCTTTACCATCTTCGGGTTCTATACCTATTTGAATGAGGTGGTAGCGGTTGCAAAAGTAGCCATAAGCCTTATGTGTTGTCAAAAAGACTCCCCCCTTAAAAGGGGCCAGTTCTTCAGTGAGCTTTTTATTAAGTGCATAGAGCTTACTTTTTAATTGTAGGGTCCTTTCTTGAAAGTATTTTTCCTCTTGAGGTAACACCAAGGTAAGAAAAGCAGCTATAGACTTTGCTTGGTGAGCCACTGTAATGGGATCAAGCCAATAATGGGTGTCTATATCGTGACCCTCATCGTGGTGGTGATGGTGGCAATGACAGGCTCCTTTTAATGTTTTAGTCACTGAAGGCAAGTTCAAAATGTGTATACTTGGAGTGGTTTCTTTTAAACGATTCTCTAAAAGAGGTTCAAATCCTTCTCCAACTTGAATCCAAAGAGCTGTATGTAGTAATGGGCCCATATCCCTTGGAGAGGGTTCAAAATTATGTGGATCCACATCAGGGGGGATAATGGACTGAACAAAAACTTTTTCCCCTGCAATTTGTTTAACAATTTCGATATAAGGGGCAGCGCTTACAATCACAAGGGGTTTTGAGGGGGGAAGGGGTTTTTGACTAAAAAAGCTACATGCCGAACATAAAACGATCAATAACAATAGGGCCTTTTTCATCATTATCCTTAGATTGTTGCTTTTGTTAAAAAACAATAGCAAAAAGGGAATATCTTGAACACAAAAAGTCCATCTTTTGACCCTGTGGTTTTTTTTTCTTGAAAAAATTTAATGTTCTTTTTATAGTTTTTTGAAAAATACAATAAATTTTTTATAAAGGAGATTATGGAAGGTCCAACAATTAGCTATGTTCGTTTTAATGTTAGATTCAGCACTCCTCCTTACTATCCAGTACAGATTGATCTTCCTGAAAAAGGAGCCTACATCACAGATTTTAGGAAAAAGACCGAACAAGGTAAGTTGCAATTTTGTCACAAAAGCTTTACAACCACCACTCTTGAGGGGTATTGGCCTGCATTTTTGACCTCAGATTTTTTTGTGGATCTTGAAAAAATAAACGAGCTTGCGATCAAAGTATTTATAATTAAAGGGCAAAGGTTAGAAGCAAGATATATCCCTATTTCTTTGCCGTCAGTTATTAAGGGGGGTGAAGGATATAATTTGCTTTTAAATTGCAGCACGGTTCCCCCTTCAGCGGACTTGGTATTAGATAGTCAAACCCTGGAGGATCTTTTAGACAGTGCCCTTGAAACATTAGTTGGAGAGGATTTTTAATAAGAAAGCTTTGACTCTTTAGAAAGAATCTAAAGAGCTATTGATGGTTAAAGGGCTATTTGATAAACTTGTAAAAATGTTTTGGAGGAAAGTGTGAAGTGTCCTTATTGTGGTTATGAAGAGACTAAAGTGACCGATTCTAGAAATCAAAACGATTCAAATTCTGTCCGTCGTAGAAGAGAATGTTTGCATTGTGAAAAGCGCTTTACAACTTTTGAGTCTGTCGATTTAACCATTCAAGTAAGAAAACGGGATGGAAGCTTTCAGGAATTTAAATTAGAAAAACTTATACATGGTTTAGATAGCGCTTGTAGACATACGCGCATCAGTCATGATCAAGTAAGAGCCATTGCTTCAGATGTGGCAATGGAAATTATGGCAAGTGGGGTTCGTGAGATTGATACATTAAAAATTGGGGAAATAGTGATGAAAAGGCTTTCAAATTTAGATGCGATTGCTTACGTGCGCTTTGCTTGTGTTTACAAACGTTTCAAAGATAAAGATGAATTGATGAATGCTCTTGTGGATGTTGCCGAGTGAAAAAAAATGTATTGATCGCTTGTGCTCTTTTTCTTTTTTTTATCGATTTTTCTTTAAAAAGGTTTGTAATAGACCATCAAGAGATGTTACTGTCAGGAAAGACTCACTTTAATATTCAGATATTTCCGTTTCTAACTTTTGAACTCACCTATGTTGAAAATACGGGGATGGCATGGGGCCTTTTTTCATCCTTTCAAAATAGCATTTTACTCATTCGAATCTTAGTGATTATGGCTATTGCAATAGGATTATTAATGAGTGCTACTATGCAAAAGATGTTTTTTCCTTTTCTTTTGATCCTTTTTGGAGCTTTTGCTAATGTATTGGATACTTTTTTGTATGGACATGTCGTAGATATGCTCAATTTTATATTTTTTGGAAGATCCTATGGAATTTTCAATATAGCCGATGCGATGATATTTTTTGGGGCTCTTTTCATCTTGTGCAAAAAAGAAGGGGCACATATTGGCAAGCAATAAATGTGAAACGTCTCAATATGTCTCCTATTGTCTTCTTTTATCAAAAAAGGAATATGAAGAGCTTCTCCCTCAAGGAATTTACGTTCAGTTAGGAAGAGTTGTTAAAGACCCTTTGATTTCTAGAGACAGGTGTATTAAAATGGCTCTTGAAGGAAATGTGGGAAAGTGTGGATTTGCTTTTAAAAAAGAACATTTTGCTTTTTTAGATATGAATGAAAAGGGATTGCTTGCAAAGGTAGTGCTCCCAGTTATAGAAATATCTTTGTTTGCTTTTAGGTTGAGTTCAGATGGTGAACTTTTAGAGCAACGGGGGAAAGATTCGATAGATTTTGGAGTCTGTCTTTCTTATCCGATGCTTTTTTCTATCGAAGGTAATGTCCAAAGGACCCATTTGTTTGCTGAGGCCCTCTTTTTTCATCAGATGAGGGGTTGGATTCGAAAACATTCAAAGTTTGCCCAATTTAATCTAGGTGGGAAGGTTTTAAAAGGGTCATTTAGAATAGGAAATGAGGCAAAAGTGATGGCTATTGAAAAAATTAAACCAATTAAAGGGTTAGAATTAAAAGAATGTTAGAGCTTCAAAAAGTTTTTATCGAAAGAAAAATAACCCTTTCTCTTGCAGAAAGTTGCACGGGGGGGTTGATTGCCTCAATTTTAACAAAAACAGAAGGGGCTTCAAACTATTTTTTAGGGGGGGTTGTCGCATACTCTGATCAAGTAAAGATCGATCTTTTAGGGGTAAGTCACAGACTCCTTGAAGAGGAAACTGCTGTCAGCAAAAGTGTTGCCATTGAAATGTGTTTAGGGATTCAAACAAGGACAAAAAGTGATTTTGCAATCGCTGTTACAGGAGAAGCTGGCCCTTTTGGAAAAAAAGTGGGGACAGTTTTTGGGGCAATTGGTTCTAAAAAGGAGGTCTTTGGGGGAATAATCCCTTGTTTAGAGGGCCTTTGTCGGGAAGAAATACAATATCAATCAGCTCAGTTTTTACTTTCACAGATGGTTGGTTTTGTTAAAGATGGGGAGGCACCTTTTGCTAACAAGTCGTTCTAATCCAAAAATTAAATTTATTGAAGGGTTGCGTAACAGTAAAGAGAGAAAGGCTACAGAACTCTTTCTTGTTGAAGGCGAGCGCGAAATTTCTCGAGCAAAGGGGATTGTTACAGTGGTCTACCATGAAAAAAGCCCCCTTATTGAAGAGATAGAAAAAAAAGGGGGGGAACTTATCCACGTCTCAAAAGGGTTATTGGAAAAAATGACTCTAAGAGGGGAGGTTTTGGCTGTCGGAAGGCAAGAAAAAAAGGGGCTTTCCTCTTTAAAAGGGAGTTTTTTTGTCGCTCTTGTGGGAATAGAAAAGGCGGGCAACATTGGAGCGATTCTTCGAACATGTGATGGCTGCGGTGTTGATGGAGTCTTGCTTGTCGATTCACTATCCGATCATTATCATCCCCACGCTATTCGTGCAAGTTTAGGGGCAAGTTTTTCATTAAATATTGTTTCTTGTTCAACTAAAGAGGCCTTTGCATTTATCGATGAAAAGAATCTTGAGTTAATTGTCACCTCTCCAGAGGCCAAGGATAACTATTGTACAAGATCTTTACAAGGAAAGGTGATGATTGCTTTTGGTCAAGAGGATAAAGGATTAAATAACGATTGGATGAAAGGGGCAAAGGTCTTTATCCCTATGAAGGGGGTGTGCGATTCCCTAAATGTATCGGTAGCTGCTGGGATTGTTTTGTATGAAAGGTTAAGGCAAGATGAATCTTAAAGAGTGTCTCCTGTTTGAGGATAATCACCTCCTTATTTTAAATAAGCCTTCAGGAGTATCGGTCCTTCCCAATGAGGGGATGTTGGATCTTTTGACCATTTCCAAAGATTTTTTAAAACAAAGGGATCAAAAAGAGGGGGGGGTCTTTTTACACCCTGTCCATCGAATTGATCGATGGGTAAGTGGGATTGTAGTGTTTGCAAAAACAAGCAAAGCCCTTTCACGACTCAATGAACAAATCAGGGAAAAGCTTTGGAAAAAGATCTATATTGCTGAACTTGTTAAAAAGCTCCCCACCGACAAAGGGGTCCTTACCCATTACATTCGCAAACGGCAGTTTTTAGCTGAGGTTTTTGATAAAAAAGTCCCCTACTCTAAACAAGCCCTATTAAAATTTTCGCATATCTGTGATCACTTCTATCAGATTGAGTTAGATACAGGAAGGTACCATCAAATTCGAGGGCAAATGAGTTTTATGAAGTGCCCTATTGTAGGGGATCAAAAGTATGGGGCCCCAAAAAGGGAGTCTAAAGCCATTCATTTGCACCATACAACCCTTTCATTTCCCCACCCGATCACAAAAAACCTTTTAGTCATAGACAGTAAACCCCTTTTTATATAGACTTTAACCATTTTTAAAAGGAGTTTTATGAAATATTTTTTATTGCTAAGTTGTGCTTTTCTAGCCCAGTGCTTTGGGGTCAATCTAAAAGTTACAGAGATTATCAAAGACCATAAGATCTACATCCTTGAAAACAAGTTTGTTATTCAGTCTTCAGATGTGATTGAGGATCTTTATGTCGGCTCAATCATTGATGTAGACACACATGCTTTCTATGGTACGAATCAGTGGACTTACTATCATTATTATACAGTCAGTCGATATGTCGATACTGTTTATACTGATCATTATGATATGTATGGATTTTATACTCATACAACCTCTTATGATAATTATGCATACGATACCTATACAGTTCCGTATACATTTTATCCATTAGGGATCATTAATAAAAAGAAGATGACATTAGGAGAGTTTACAACTTTTGCATTAAGCAGACCTTACTCTGAAAGGATGTATTCTTATTCAACGGTCTTTAGAGCAGTGGAGTGGGTCGGGGATAATATAGATATGAAAACTTCATATTTTCCTACAACCTCTGTTGTTGGACAAGAGGAAACTTTGCACTGGTTGATTTCAGAACTTCAAATGTATGAAGAGGGCTACCAACATAAGATTATCCCTATTTTTGATAGAAATTATCCAGAATTGCTTGCAGCAGTGTTACATCTTTCTAAAAAAAGAAAGGTCTTTTTACATGATTATTGTAATGGCTTAGCTATTTTTCAAAGAGAATAAAGAACAAAAAAGAGTTATAGGCTTTAAAAGGATTTAAAGCTGCGCCCTTAACAACTGATCACCTACGATTCAAAAGTCGTAGGTGTTTTTATAAGTGTGAACTTAGGATAGTTTGACTATAGCTCTGGAGTTTTAACAAGTCAATGGGTATGATCTTTTGCTTATGACAAGAGTTGAAAAATGGGTGCTAAAAAAGCAAAAGGAAAAAGGGTTTAGCCTTATTCAGTTTTTTTTATTCGTTGGAAGCCTTTTTTTCGCAATGGGGGTGTTGGTACGCCATTTATTGTATCAATTGGGTATTATAAAAAGGGTGAAGGGGAGTCTTCCTATCATTTCTGTGGGTAACATTGTCTGTGGTGGGACTGGGAAAACTGAATTTGTCTTAAAACTTGTGAGCGATTTAGGAATTAACGGTGTGGCTGTATTAACACGAGGCTATGGATCAAAAAAAAGCGGCAATGCCCTTGTTCAAGATATTGAAGATGGGGATGAACCCTATCTACTTTCAAAAAGGCTAAAAAATGCCTTTGTTATTCGAGGCGTGAGGCGTGAAATATCTGTGAAAATAGCTGAAAAACTTGGGGCAAAGATCTGCATTTTAGATGATGGGCTTCAGTATATCAGACTTAAAAAGGAACTACAGATTGTCATGATTGGAGCTAAAGACCCTTTTAGTAGGGGATATCTTCCCTTTGGATTAAGGCGAGAGAGGCTGTCAGCATTAAAAAAAGCCGATTATATAGTCATTCATGGGGCAAACGATAAAACCGGCTATGAAGTGGTAAAAAAATCTATCTCTGTGTATACTTCTGCTCAATTCTTGGGGACGACCTATCTTTTAGATAAAACATGCCTCCCCAAAGGCAATAAAGTGGGGGTCTTTTGTGGGATCGGAAATCCAGAGCTCTTTATTCAAGGATTAAAGGACTTAGATCTTATTATTGTAAAAATAAGGATCCTAAAAGACCATGAAAAAGTCTCACGTCTTGAGGAATTTGTGAAAGTGTGTAAACAGATGGGGGCAGATGGGGTTTTGTGCACAGAAAAAGATTATGTAAAATTAAGTGAAGAAGAAAAGAAATTAGTGATTTTAATGAAAGTTTCAATGGAAGTTACTTATGAAAAAGAAAACTATCTATCATTAAAAGGGGCAGTGAACCGTATGATAGAAAGGGATGGGGAGGGGAAAGGATGAAGGGATGGATAAAGATAACAGTGGCTCTTTGCTCAGGAGTCCTTTTTGGTCTTATCAGTCAGCAGGAATTTCAACTTCTAACAGTTGTTGGAAAGATGTTTATAGATTTATTAAAGATGCTTGTGGGCATTTTAGTTTTTTCTTCTATTGTTACAGGGATCTGCCATGTAAACGACCCGAAAAAGCTCGGTAGAATAGGGATACGAGCCATAAGCTTTTTTTTTGTTACAACCCTTATTTCTATTATTATTGGTATTTTTTTAGCCCAACTGTTGCAACCGGGGGTAGATCTTCATTGTGTCGCTGACGTTGCAAAGAAAAACTCTTTGCCCTCTGTAGGAATTTTTGAGTTTTGTGCATCTTTAATTCCTGCTAATCCTTTTGTTTCATTTGTTGAAGGCAATATCCTTCAAGTGATCGTCTTTGCAATATTATTCTCCTTAGGGATTATTGTTTCGGGAGAAAAAGGGAAACCTTTAATTCTCCTTTTTGAATCCCTTTCTGAAGTTTTGCATGGATTAACTCAAATCATAATGAAATTTACCCCCTATGGGGTCTTTGCATTGATTGCATCCTCAGTGGGTGCGATGGGGGTGAAGTTGATCCTTCCTTTGCTTCAATTTTTAGCCTGTTGTTATTTAGGTTGTCTTATTCAGCTTTTTGTGGTCTTTTCGTTTATTTTAAAGTGTCTTATCAAAACCCCAGTGATCCCCTTTTTTAAGGGGCTTAAAGAAGCAATGATCGTAGCTTTTACTACATGCAGCAGTTCAGCAACCCTTCCGATCACAATGGAATGTACCACAAAAGAATTAGGGGTTTCAAAAGAGATATCAAGCTTTGTCCTAGCTTTGGGGTCAACTGTGAATATGAATGGGGCATCCATTGGTCAAGCAGTCTCTGCGATGTTTATTGCGCAAGCCTATGGGATAGAACTCTCTTGGTTAAATATTGGAGTCTTGATTTTTACCTCTATCTTTACCTCAATTGGAGCTGCTGGAATTCCAGGAACTGGCATTTTGATGTTATCAGTTGTTTTAACATCTGTGGGCCTTCCCCTTGAAGGGATCCTTTTAGTGGCAGGGGTGGATAGAATTCGAGAAATGCTTTCAACAGTTGTAAATATTGTGGGGGATGGGTTAGCTGCAGTATATGTAGCCAAAGCCGAAGAAAGGTATTTAAGAAAAAAGGTGTTTGTTTCTGTCTAACTGTGTAGCAACCTGTGATAAAAAGGTCGTTGTGTCTAAAAAATCCTTTTTTCCAGCAAGAAGGGCTAGATCCTTAGTCATTTTTCCACTTTCAACCGTTTCAATACAGCTTTGCTCAAGGGCTTTTGCAAAATGAATTAAATTGTTATTTTGGTCAAATTTACCTCTGTATTCAAGGCCTTTTGTCCAAGCAAATATTGAGGCTATGGGGTTTGTGGAGGTTTTTTCCCCTTTTTGATGCATCCTAAAATGACGGGTAATGGTCCCATGAGCGGCTTCAGATTCAACAATCTTCCCATCAGGGGAGATTAAAATCGAGGACATCATCCCTAAGGAGCCAAACCCTTGAGCTAATGTGTCGGATTGAACATCGCCATCGTAATTTTTGCACGCCCAAACAAAGCCTCCCTTATGTTTTAAAGCGTAGGCGACCATATCATCAATGAGTCTATGCTCGTATGTGATGTGGGCCTCTTTAAATTTATCCTCAAAATGATTCACATAGACATTATGGAAAATATCCTTAAAACGGCCATCATAGACTTTAAGGATAGTGTTTTTTGTTGATAAAAAAAGAGGGTACTTTCTACTTAAAGCAAAATGCATCGATGCATGGGCAAAATGATAAATAGAGGAGTCTAAGTTAAACATACTTAAAGCAACTCCAGGCTCTTTGAAAGTAAACACTTCTTTTTCAATAGTTTTTCCACTTTCTCCAGTAAAAACAAGGGATAAAATACCCTTTTCAGGAACAATCATCTCTGTGGCTTTATACTGATCACCAAAAGCATGTCTTCCAATAACAATGGGCTCTTTCCAGCTTGTGACAAGTCGTGGAATATTTTTACAGAGAATAGGTTCTCTAAAAACAGTCCCCCCAAGGATATTTCGTAAAGTTCCATTAGGGGATGGGTACATTCTTTTTAGTTTAAATTCTGCAACTCGAGCTTCATCGGGGGTAATTGTCGCACATTTTATCCCCACTTTATAGTGAGTAAGGGCTAAAGCTGCATCAACTGTGACTTTATCGTCTGTTTTGTCTCGGTTGTGAATACTTAAATCAAAGACCTTTAGGTCAATGTTAAGGTGTGGAAGGATGAGGGTCTCTTTAATTTGGTTCCAAATAATTGCCGCCATTTCATCCCCTTGCATTTCGACAATCGGTGTTAAGACTTTTATCTTGCCCAAAGCGTCCCCCTTATATATACTTAAAACTATATGCTGAGAGAAATTTTTACAAGAGAGAGACAGTTTTTAAATTACTTTTTTGATCATTTAAATGAGACTGAGGCAGAACATGTTCTTGCTTTGATCCTTAAGTGCAAAGGGATGGTGATTTTTTCTGGAGTAGGAAAAAGTGGGATTATTGCTGAAAAGCTGTCAAAAACAATGATTTCGACAGGGACGCGGTCGATGTATCTTTCTGCACAAGAAGCACTTCACGGGGATATTGGGATTGCTTCTAAAGAGGATTTAATCATATTGCTGAGCAAAAGTGGTAAGGGGGGAGAGATTTTAACCCTTGCAAAGACGTGCAAGAAAAGGGGCTTTCATACAATTGCTTGGATTTCAGATAATGACTCAGATTTAGAATATGTAGTGGATTATACAATGCATTTACCCCTTCAGGGGGAAATTTGTCCATTTGGTTTAGCTCCAACAACCTCTACAGCTGTACAACTTATTTTTGGCGATTGCCTTGCTGTAGCACTCATGCAGCTTTCTAAATTTAGCTTAGATCAATATGCTTTGAATCATCCGGGGGGAGCTATTGGAAAATTGATAGCTGAAAGGGTGTGTGATGTGATGGTTTTTGGAGAGGATATCCCTATTTGTAAAGAAGATCTATTAGTTAAAGAAGCGTTGTACATTTTATCAGCAAAAAAGTTAGGGGCTGTCTGCATTAATAATCAAGAAGGGGAGCTTGTAGGGTTATTTACAGATGGGGATTTGCGTCGATTGATTGAAAATAAAGGATCAACGGCTTTGGACGAGCCTATTAACAATGTGATGACAAAAGAATTTATTTCGATAGAAAGGCAAGAGCTTACCTCAAAAGCGTTAGAGATTATGGAAATGGGCAAAAGAAAAATCTGCTTTTTACCTGTTATAGAAAATGGAAAAGTGGTTGGCTGCCTTCATATGCATCATATTCTTTCATCAAAAGGAATATTTACTTATAGATAGACAAAAAAAACCCATTATTTTAATAGAAAATTAAGATCCCATTTGTTATGGTTTTTCGCTTACTAGGGAGTGCAAATGTCAAATCTCGGACTTTCTATCCTCATAGGATTATTCATTCTAGGGTATTTAGCGATCATTTTTGAGTTTTATGTGAGGGTTAACAAAACGGCAGTGGGGATTGCCCTTGCAGGGTTATTATGGATGATGTACTTTTTAATGGGGGGGGATATAAATCCTTCAGAAAATTTATCTCATCATCTATCTGAAGTGTCGCAAGTGATTTTTTTCTTATTGGGGGCGATGACCCTTGTTGAGCTTATTGATTCTCATAGAGGATTTAATACAGTAATACGGATGATTCATACTACATCTAAAAGAAAAATGTTGTGTATTATTTCAATTTTCACCTTTTTTCTCTCCTCAGTACTAGATAATTTGACAACAACAATATTGATGATATCGGTACTAAGAAAGCTTGTACCAGAAAAAAAAGAAAGGCTGACATTAAACTGCATGGTGGTGATTGCTGCAAATGCAGGGGGAGCTTGGACCCCTATTGGAGATGTGACAACCACAATGCTTTGGATCAATCACAGAGTTTCTACATTTGCAGTGATCACGCAAGTGTTTTTACCAAGTTTTATTGCAATGATTGTCCCCCTTGCGATTTTTTCATTTTTTACAAAAGGGGCATATACAAGCGATCAAAATGATCTTTTTATTGAAGGGAGCGAACCGCATGCAACAATTGTTTTTAGTTTAGGGATCCTCTCTTTTTTAGCAGTGCCATTTTTAAAGTGGGCTACTGGAATTCCTCCCTATATGGGGATGTTGATAGGGCTTGCCTTTTTATGGCTTGTCACAGATATCCTTCACCATAAGGAGGAGGGGAGAAAACACCTTCTTGTCCCCCATGTCCTTACAAAAATAGATATTTCTAGTGTCTTGTTTTTTATGGGGATCTTATTAAGTATTAATGCCCTTGAAATGGTGGGTGTTTTAAAAGGTGTAGCAGTTTGGTTAGATAGTGTTACATCAAGTGGTTTAGCTATTGCTACATCTATTGGTCTTGCTTCGGCAATTATTGACAATATTCCCCTTGTAGCAGCCACAATGGGGATGTATGATTTATCTTCGTATGGTTTAGATCACCCATTTTGGATGATGATTGCCTATACAGCAGGTACTGGAGGAAGTCTTTTAAGTATAGGATCTGCTGCAGGAGTTGCATTAATGGGTATTGAAAAAGTGGACTTTATTTCTTATATGAAGAAAGCAACCCTACCAGCGCTTATAGGCTATTTAATGGGTGTGTATTATTTTAGGTTGATTCACTAGAGAAGTTATACCGAATATGGATGCAATCAATCCGACCCAAATAAATAAACCTCCTAAAACAACTAAGGCAATTGATATAACTGGGAATGCAAGGCAAGCAACAATTACAATTGTAACGCCTATAATGGTTGAAACGGATCCTCCAACTAAAAGAGTTTCTGGTTTGACTGTCATATTGTCTCCATTTTTATATGTTTTTTATTATAATAAACCAATTATATAGGTTCATGAGAATAATTTAAAGAGAAAAATAACTGGAATATTTGTAAGCTTTTAAAAAGGATTTTTTGAATTTCTACTGATAAAAACTCTATCTGTAAAAAAAGTGCATTATATTTTTTTTAAAAAGGGAAGAAACCTGTCTATTTTTTAAAAAAACAATAGGCAGTATCTATTCCTTAATATTTCAATTCATTATCGCCAATTTACTGCACCGATGATTATGTTTATCAAACCAAGTAGCAGTAATAACGACCCAATAAACACTAAAACACTGGATATAACTGGAAATGCAAGGCACCCGACAGTAATAAACACGGGCCCTAGAATAGTTGCACCTACTCCACTGATTAAATGGTTTACAGAACTTTGTGTCATATTTTTACCTCCTTAAACTCTGTTTAATTATGACAAAACCAATTATATCGTTTATTAAGATTTAAAGAAAGAAAAAGTAGCCTTTTCAAAACTCAAGTGCAATAAGTGGATTAAAAAAAATAATAGGCGGTTGATGAAAAAGTCTCTATTGTGAACTGAAAAAATAAAAACAAAGAGACTTTATAAAAAACAGCATCATCACCCAATCTATGTCTTGATACAGCAAAAGCATACTTTAATAGATAAAAAAAATTATAAAAGTGTCATGGTTACATTAAGTATACAGTAAAAGAAAAGGTCTTATTAAGCTGTATGTGTTTTTCTAACAAAGGGACCCTAAGGAGTGTGTGTCCTTGGAAACAAAACCCTCGCTTTCTGCAATAGATAGATATTGGTCATAAACGAAGGGTTTTCATAGGAAAACTCTTAAGTGCCTCATATGTGACGTTTTTTGTGTCAATTTTGAGAAAAAACGGAGCTATTTTTTGGCCTATTGAAAAAAAAAAGCAAAAAAAACAAAAAAAAACATTTCTCGCAAACCCTTGTCTGTATTGAGTTTCAGCGGTTACAAAAAAAAATCAGAAAGTTTTTTCACTTTTTTTTCACAAAATGCTTTCCAATAAATAGGGGTCTGTTGTATAGTTTTGCTTTCTTAACAACGCGATAAGCTAAGTTAAAGAAAAGAGACAACATCGATTGGCTCGTAGGTTTTTGACAGTATTAGTAAATGTGACGAGTATCATTAAGAAATATAAATTATAATTCTTAATGAGTATACCCGTTTTTTTAATGAACTCGATTGATGTTAAGACATCAATCAACAGTAAGTTCACAAATAGATTAAATTTTTTATTGAGAATTTGATCTTGGTTCAGGTTGAACGCTGTCGGCGTGGGTGAGGCATGCGAGTCGAACGGAAAGGGAAGCAATTTCCTTTTAGTGGCGAAAGGGTTAGTAATACATGAATAACGCACCTCTAAATTGGGAATAACAGTTGGAAACGACTGCTAATGCCGAATGTGATGATAAGAAGACAACTTCTATTCATTAAAGCAGGGGATCTGGAAACAGACCTTGCGTTTAGAGAGCGGTTCATGCGATATCAGCTAGTTGGTGAGGTAATGGCTCACCAAGGCTAAGACGTCTAGGCGGACTGAGAGGTTGACCGCCAACACTGGGACTGAGACACTGCCCAGACTCCTACGGGAGGCTGCAGTCGAGAATCTTTCGCAATGGACGAAAGTCTGACGAAGCGACGCCGAGTGAACGATGAAGGCCTTCGGGTTGTAAAGTTCTTTCGCAGGGGAACAAGAGATAGAGGCTAATAACCTTTAAATTTGAGCGTACTCTGTAAAGAAGCACCGGCTAATTCCGTGCCAGCAGCTGCGGTAATACGGAAGGTGCAAGCGTTAACCGGATTTACTGGGCGTAAAGAGTGCGTAGGCTGGAAGAAAAGTCAGGTGTGAAATTTCGATACTTAATATCGAAGCTGCACTTGAAACTCTCTTTCTGGAGGATAGGTGGAGAAAGCGGAATTCCGTATGTAGCGGTGGAATGCGTAGATATACGGAGGAACACCCGTGGCGAAAGCGGCTTTCTAACTTATTCCTGACGCTGAGGCACGAAAGCGTGGGGAGCAAACAGGATTAGATACCCTGGTAGTCCACGCAGTAAACTATGCACACTTGATGTAGATCGGCTCAACCCGGTCTGTGTCGCAGCTAACGCGGTAAGTGTGCCGCCTGGGGAGTACGTCCGCAAGGATGAAACTCAAAAGAATTGACGGGGACTCGCACAAGCGGTGGAGCATGTGGTTTAATTCGATGCTACGCGAGGAACCTTACCTAGACTTGACATATAGAGGACAGCTCCAGAAATGGAGTCTCCCGCAAGGGTCTTTATACAGGTGCTGCATGGCTGTCGTCAGCTCGTGTCGTGAGATGTTGGGTTAAGTCCCGCAACGAGCGCAACCCTTATCATTAGTTACCAGCACGTCATGGTGGGAACTCTAGTGAGACTGCCCAGGTTAACTGGGAGGAAGGTGAGGATGACGTCAAGTCAGCATGGCTCTTACGTCTAGGGCTACACACGTGCTACAATGGGTGGTACAATAGGAAGCAATATCGCAAGATTGAGCAAATCCAGAAAAGCCATCCCCAGTTCGGATTGAGGTCTGCAACTCGACCTCATGAAGTTGGAATCGCTAGTAATGGCATATCAGCAACGGTGCCGTGAATACGTTCCCGAGTCTTGTACACACCGCCCGTCACA
>Ga0172367_10002598_pt1 | contig 24571 bp, 21 predicted proteins | sample Lak10m_FD_114542 | JGI IMG/M metagenome (GOLD analysis project Ga0172367, IMG submission 114542) | Freshwater microbial communities from Kabuno Bay, South-Kivu, Congo - kab_022012_10m | ecosystem: Environmental > Aquatic > Freshwater > Lake | place: Democratic Republic of the Congo: South-Kivu...
AAAAACAATTAAAAGCTGAAACTGAAAATCTTGCAAAAGCTCAGCAGGATAAAAAAATGCTTAAAGAAGAAGTTGATGCTGAAGATATTGCTGAAGTAGTTGCAAAGTGGACAGGAATTCCTGTTAGTAAAATGCTGGAAAGTGAACGAAGTAAACTTCTAAAATTAGAAGAAGAACTTCATCATCGTGTGATTGGGCAGGATGAGGCTGTTTCAGCTGTCTCAAATGCTATTCGTCGTTCACGTTCCGGATTGCAGGATGCAAATAAACCAATTGGATCTTTTATTTTTCTTGGTACAACCGGTGTTGGTAAAACAGAACTTGCACGCGCACTCGCAGAAATTCTTTTTGATGATGAACACGCAATGATACGAATTGATATGAGTGAGTATATGGAAAAGTTTTCTGTATCACGATTGATTGGCGCACCTCCCGGTTATGTTGGATATGAAGAAGGCGGACAATTAACCGAGGCTGTGAGGAGAAGACCATACTCAGTTGTTCTGCTTGATGAAATAGAAAAAGCACACGCTGATATTTTTAATGTTCTTCTACAGGTTCTTGATGATGGAAGATTAACAGATAATCAAGGTAGAACTGTTAACTTTAAGAATACAATTATTATAATGACATCAAATCTTGGCTCGCATTTAATTCAGGATAGACTTGAAGCATTTGATGAAGATAATGTTGAAACATTTATGGGTGAGCTTAGACAGCAGATGCACGACTTGCTCAGAAAAACTATCCGTCCTGAATTTTTAAACAGAATTGATGAAGTTGTTTTGTTTAAACCATTATCACGATTAGAGATTAGAAAGATTGTTGATATACAACTTAAGCTTGTACAAAAAATGTTAAAGGAAAAAGAAATTGCTCTTGATGTTTCTGATGAAGCAAAAGACTGGCTTGCACAACTCGGTTACGATGTAAACTACGGTGCACGTCCTTTAAAACGTGTAATACAAAAATATCTTATCAATCCGCTATCACAGGAATTGCTTGCAAGTAATTTTGTTGATGGAGATATAATTAAAGTTAATGTTAGCGAAAAAGTTGGGTTGGTGTTTTCTATATTAAGTCCGATCGAATAGTTTAAGTTTAGTGAAATCGTCACGCATAAATCGCAATATTTATGTAATTTTAGGAATATTGGATATTTATTTTTAATTTTGTGTGAAATATTCACGCTTAATTATTTGAGATAAAAATGTTAATACGATTCACAGTAGAAAATGTCTTTTCTTTCGGCGACAGAAAAGAATTCAGTATGATTCCTTATAGCGGATTTAAAACTCTAAAAAATCATAAATATAATATTCTTGGTTTTAATGTACTTAAAATGGCTTCAATATATGGAGCAAATGGAGCGGGCAAATCTAACCTGATCAAATCACTAAACTTGTTACAAAAACTGGTTGTTAAAGAAGATCTTTCTTTTAGATTGAATCAGACTCAGTTCAAGCTTGTCCCTAAAGAAGAGGCTAAAAGTCAGATTCTCGCTGTTGAGTTTATTCAAGAAGATTGCGCATTTTATTACGCTATTGAACTCTCTAATGGAATCATAAAAACAGAAGAGTTATATGAATCTGGGCTAGGGCTACAGGCAGACAAGCTTTTATATGAAAGAAGGACTGACAATAAAAACAAAACAACAATCAACTTTTTTTCTGACTTTGAAAAAGAAGAAAAAAATAAAATATTAAAATCAGTATTAATAGAAGAATTTATTAAACCAAGTGAGCCAATTCTTAAAATTATCTCAAACAGAGATAACCAACAATTAGCTATAGTAAAAAAAGCATTTAATTGGTTTAATGATACACTGCTAATTATTACACCCGAGTCAAAACCGATAGGACTTGCTCACGAAATTGACACAGAACCAGATTTTAAAAAATATGCTGAAGATTTAATGTGTTCATTCAATTTAGGCATTACTTCATTAAACTCTGAAAATAAAGACATCTACACTTTTTTTGGCAAAGACAATAAAAGGGATGTAGATAACATTATTAAACGAGTTGAAGATTCCCCTTCAAAAATACTTGAACTGATAAACTCAAGAGTAAATACAATAACTGTTGTAAAGGAGAATGAGAAAATTTGGGTGAAGCAATTAAAGGTAGGTCATTCTGGAATTGATAATAAAAACATTATGTTTGATTTAGAAGAAGAATCTGATGGCACTGTCCGACTTCTTGATTTTCTTCCTGCATTTAAAGATGTTCTTTTAACTAAAAAGGTTTTTATTGTCGATGAAATTGAAAGAAGTATTCATCCTTTATTAATTAAGGAGTTAGTAACAAAATTCTCTTTAGATGATGAGACTCGCGGACAATTTATTTTCACAACACACGAATCCAATTTATTGGACCAACAAATATTCCGTCTTGATGAAATATGGTTTGCTGAAAAAGATAAAAATGGCTCTACCGATTTGTACTCATTAAGTGAATTTAAGGAGCATAAAACTATTGATATTCGTAAAGGATATCTAAATGGTCGTTATGGCTCAATTCCATTTTTAGCAAACTTGAAAGATCTAAATTGGCATCAATATGATTTTAAAAAATAGGCTCTTTGAAAGAGAGAGGCCCACCAGAGAAGCAAAAAGTATTTATATTTTCTGCGAGGGAGCCAGAAGAGAACCTGATTATTTTAGTTATTTCAGTGAAATAGATTCAAGAATTAATGTTGAAGTATATAGGCTTTCGCGGGAGGAGGATAACTCACCTCTTGGACTTCTGGAAATTGCAAAAAAAAGCATTCTCAAAGATGAACAGAATCAGAATCCTAAATATGATTTTCAGGCCAATGATGAAGTTTGGATTGTTCTCGACACAGACCCGGACAAAAATAATTCTAAAAGACCACAAATTGATACAGTTAAAAAGTTTTGTGAAGAAATGTCAGAATGGCATGTTAGTGAAAGCAATCCTTGTTTCGAGGTATGGCTTTACTATCATCTGTTCAAAGAAAAGCCTGAGTTTACAGGAGATGATCTTTGTGCAAACTGGAAAACTAAGGTTAACGAATCGATTAGGGGAGGATTTGATTCAAGAAAACATTCAATCTTAATTGATAAAGCAATAGAGAATTCTCAAAGCACTTTTCAAATCTCGAATAGCAATCCTTTAAAGGGGTGTACTGAAGTCTTTTTACTTGGTAAAAGTATTACTTTAGTTTTAAGAGAGAAAATAGACAAGGCGTTGGACAGATTAAAAGATCAGTAGAAAATTTATTTGAATGTAATAGATCAATATTAAATATTACCATAAATGAAATTAAAAAGATAGAATCATTAGAAACATTTGATAAACTCGAGTCTGTTAAATAATTTGTTTAAATAATTTAATTTTCATCCCATTATTTCCTTAACCCGTCCAACTTTACCCGTTTCAAGCCGCACTTTTATTCCGTGTGGATGCTTAGGAGATTTTGTTAGAATATCTTTAACAATTCCTTCTGTAAGATTACCTGTACGCTGATCTTCTTTCAAGACTATTTTTACTTGCATTCCTGTTTTTATATCAGATCGTTTAATTTCACTCATTCAAACATCCTGTTTGGTTTTATTATTATTCACAAATCATTTTTCCATATTGAAAATGATAACTTTCAAAGCTTTTGCTAATTTTACGTGTGGTAAAAGTAATTAAAAATAAGTGCATTAAAAGAAAACCACCTTCTTATATAATTTTAAAAGTTTAGATATTATGAGCAACATTGAAAAGTTTGGATTTGATATTTGGTATAAAGATAAAGTTGATCTTACCCAAAATCCTGATTTTAAAATTGTACGAGTCATTAGCGTAAATAAAAACAGTTTTGTTGTGTCTAACGGCGAAAAAGATATTTATGCAGAGCTTACAGGCAAGTTTCTGTTTAATTCTGATTCTTCATTAGACCTGCCAACTGTTGGTGATTTTGTTTATGCACAGTTGTTTGATAATGATTCACTTGCAATCATTCAGGATATCTTTCCAAGAAAATCTTTGCTTAAAAGAAAAGCTGCGGGAAAGAAAATCGACTATCAATTAATTGCTGCCAACATTGATATCGCAATAGTTATGCAAGCACTGGATTCCAATTTTAATATCAGAAGACTCGAACGTTATCTTGTAATTATTAATGATAACAGCATAACCCCTATAATACTTCTGAGTAAAAGTGATCTTATTAGTCCCGAAGAAGTTGAAGAAAAGAAAAAACAAATACTAGAGATACTGCCTGATGCAAAAATATTTTCATTCAGTAACAACAAATTGAATGATATTGAAAACATCAAAACAATTTTTACTCCGCATAAAACATATTGCCTGCTTGGTTCATCGGGAGTTGGTAAAACAACTTTGCTAAATAATTTAATTCACCAGGATTTATACAAAACTCAACCGATACGAGAAAAAGACGACAGAGGAAAACACACAACTACAAGGCGTGAACTTATCATTTTAGAAAACGGCGCGATCATTATAGATAATCCGGGAATGCGTGAACTTGGAATAATTTCTAATGAATCCGAGATAAGCAGTACGTTTGGTGAAATTGATGAGCTATCTGATCAATGCAAATACAAAGATTGCACACATACTGTTGAAGCTGGTTGCGCTGTGCTTGAAGCCCTGGAGCGTGATGAAATTTCCAGAGAAAGATATGAAAATTTCTTAAAGCTCTATAAAGAATCTAAATACAACGAAATGTCTTATGTTGAAAAGCGGCAGAAAGATAAACAGTTTGGGAAGTTCTTTCATTCAACTATGAAAGATGTAAAGAAGATGAAGGGTAAATAAATTTGTCATTTCATTTTCAAGGTTGAAACGCGGCAATCAGAAAAAAAAAGAGAAACAGTTATAAATAAATTTGCCCACATACGTTTTATCTTTAATGCAGAAGATATTCAAACTGCTCAAAAGCTATTTAATGATTTATCTGTGCGTTTAAATGTTACACAATGTTCTGTTAGTGAATTAAAACTATATGAGGACCATAATCATTTTGAAAATTCTTTATCTGTAAATATCAGCGCAAAGGATATTACTGAATTAGAATTAAAAGCTTTCAAACTTTGTACTGATATTGTAAATAATCCGTGGTTGTTTTTAAAACTTCCGGATAAAGAAAACGGATTTGAGTTTGAAGCGATCTTTAATCACGAAGCATTTATTCATCACTCCAAAGAATACAACAACAAATTAAAGTGGGCACATATTGAGATTGCTCAATAGTTGCGTCTCAACAAATCATATATTTTTCTAATGCCTGGCAATTGATTTTAAATTTTCTAACGTTGTGATATGAAAATTTTCAATTTTAGAATCTATCAACATATATCCACATCATACAAACATCTTTAAAACAAAATATGGAGAAATATAAATGGAACAAGCAGTTCAAAATACACCAGTATCAATGCCGCGTATCGGCGATAAAGCACCATCATTTAAAGCAGTAACTACTCAAGGCGAAATTAATTTTCCGGCAGATTATTCCGGTAAATGGGTAATCCTATTCAGTCATCCTGCAGATTTTACACCTGTGTGTACATCAGAGTTTATGACGTTTGCAACAATGGAAAAACAATTTGAAGAAGCAAACTGTAAACTTGTTGGTCTTTCTGTCGATGGACTTTACAGCCACATTGCCTGGTTAAGAACCATCAAAGAAAAAATTGAATACAAAGGAATGAAAAATGTTGAAGTTACTTTTCCTTTGATTGAAGACATTACAATGAATGTTGCAAAAACTTATGGAATGCTTCAGCCGGGTGAAAGTACAACAAAAGCAGTACGCGCGGTTTTCTTTATCGATCCTAAAGGTATAATAAGAACTATAATTTATTATCCGCTTAGTTTGGGCAGAAACTTTGATGAACTTTACAGAGTTATAATTGCATTACAAACTGCAGATGAGTTTGGTATTGCAACTCCTGCAGATTGGAGACCGGGTGATGATGTAATTGTTCCTCCTGCAGGTTCTTGCGGTACAGCAAAAGATAGAATGGATGGAAAAGAAAAAGACGTTAAATGTTATGATTGGTTCTTCTGTACAAAACCAATTAGCAAAGACACAGTAATGAAAGCAGTGCTGAAGAAAAAATAAGAAATTATTTCTAGATTAAAACTTAAAGCCGTAGAAAATTATCTGCGGCTTTTTTGTTGATGATGTAACATTCGCTAACCCACGACTTAAGTCGTGGGCTAATAAGAGCAAAGGATAATTTACCAACCGTTTTTTCCAAGGGGATGGCTATGCCAAACGGTTTACTAAAACAATCGTTAATTTGAATTATGTATAAAAGATAATCAGGATTGCGGAATCAGGAGCCGATGAGATTAAAAAATATTACTGCTAATTTTAAATAGATAAAACACTAATCCATCGTGTGCAAGTGCATATAATTAAGTTTTCGTGAATTCAATCTATGTGTCTGCCGGGTAAAACAACCAACGATTTTAATCGTGGGTAAAGAAGAAGTAATTGTAAGCAACCCACGGATTTACCTGCCTGCCGGCATAGGCAGGTCCGTGAGACACAGAACAACCCACGATTTTAATCGTGGGGATAGCAGAAACATAAACAACGTAAAAACCGTGTCAACGGTTTATTAAGGAACAATGAATATGTCTCATTCACTAACCAAAATCTGGATACACTTAATCTTCGGCACTAAGGAAAGAGCGCCGTTGATAAACGAATCTTTTGAAAAGAAATTATTTGAACATATAAAACAGATTATAGAGAATGATTTCAAAAGCCTGGTAACTGCAATAAATGGAACTTCCGACCATATGCATATTCTTATGCTCCAAAATCAAAATTTCTCTATTGCGGATATTGCAAAGAATGTAAAGGGAAATTCTTCGCACTGGATAAATCAAAATGGATTTACAAATTTTAAGTTTGCATGGCAAACGGGCTACGGCGCTTTTTCGGTTAGTGAATCTATGATTGACGATGTTAAAAAGTATATCCTGAATCAGAAAGAGCACCACAGAAAAATTAGTTTTGCAGAAGAGTATAAAAAGTTTGAAGAAAAATATGGTCTGGCTACTATAAACCGATGAATCGGTTTTGGTTTTATCTCTTCATCTGTTACACCCACGACTAAAGTCGTGGGTTGATAGAAGAATCGCAGAACACAAGAATTTATTCGTGGGACACAGAATAACCCACGATTTTAATCGTAGAGCAAATAACAACCCACGGATTTATCCGTGGGGATAGAAGAAAAACAAACAATGTAAAACCGTTTTTCCCAAAGGGATGGCTATGCCAAACGGTTTATCCAATAACGGTAATCGTGTTTTAGTTATAAAAGCTAATTGTGTTTACATACAATTTATTTTAGTTTTGAATTGACAATATGTAAACCCCTTTCTGATAACTACAATACTGGCAGGGGAAGTGCCAAGATACTGTGTGTGAAGGCAATGCCGGAGATGAATACCAACCGTAATTATGTTTAATGTTTTAATTGTGAAAATAATATGTGGCAGAAATGCCATGTAATTTAAGTATTAGTTAGCTGTTCACAAAAATTGAGATAATATGCAAGCAAAAGAGACAAAGCTCCAAGACATAATTGAGGGAACAAAACAATATATTTTACCTTTATTTCAAAGAAGCTATAGTTGGGATAAAAAAGAGTGGGATATTTTATGGGATGATTTATGTGAATTGGCTGAATTAGAAAATCCACGTTCTCATTTCATTGGTTCAATTGTTAATATGCCAACTACTTCTGTTCCAGAAGGAGTATCAAAATATATGCTTATTGATGGTCAACAAAGGATAACAACAGTTTTTATAATTCTCGCATTGTTACGTGACCTTGCCAATCATAATGAAGAAAAAGAGTTTGCAGAGGAAATAAACAACACATTACTTGTTAATCCATATAAAAAAGGAAGTGATTATTATAAATTGATGCCAACACAAATTGATCGAGATGAGTTTCAACGACTTATTCAAAATCAACTTGATGGAACTGACTCACAAATAAAAAAAGCTTACGGTTATTTTGATAGTAAACTCAAACGAAATCCAATTGAAAAAAATCTACTTAAAAAATTAATTACAAACTATCTTTCAATTGTTAGTATTGTCCTGGATAATGACGATAATCCTTATTTGGTTTTTGAAAGTCTAAATGCAAAGGGTCGACCACTTACACAAGCAGATTTGATAAAAAATTATTTCTTTATGAGAATCCACCTTGACCAACAAAACGAAGTTTACAGTCGCTATTGGCAACCAATGGAAACACGTCTTGGTGATAGATTAACTGATTATATCAGACATTATTTAATGATGGATGGCTCAATAGTAAAACAAAATGATGTTTATCACTCTCTTAAAGAAAAAGTAGATCAAAACAATGCTATAGAATATTTAGGGAATTTGTCTAAAACTTCTGTTTATTATCAAAAAATGATCGCGCCTGAAAATGAACCCAACATTTTGGTTAAAAAATATCTGCAAAGGCTGAACAGAATTGAAGTGACAACGGCATATCCTTTGCTTTTAAATTTCTACAGGGCATTTGCTAATAATTCGATCAGCTCAGATCAATTTACTGAATTATTGCAGTTACTAGAAAATTATCTCATCAGAAGATTTGTTAGTGGTTTGCCAACTAACCAGCTTAATAAAGTATTCCCAACCGTTATTATAGCATTGAACTCGAATTATCAAAATCAATTTATCGAGGGGATAAAATCAATACTTCCAACTAAAGGTTATCCCAAAAACTCAACTTTTCGCAAAAGTATTCTTGAATCAAAACTTTATGGTGGTGGTGACAGATCTATTAAAACAAAACTTATTCTTGAAACAATTGAAGAATCATTCGCACATAGGGAAGTTGTTCCATTCACTAATTTGACAATTGAACATATTATGCCGCAGACACTTTCAGAATGGTGGCAAAATTATTTGGGAAATGAATGGGAAATTGTATATGAATTACAATTACATAACATTGGGAATCTAACCTTAACCGGATATAATTCAGAATTGTCAAATGATGATTTTTATTCAAAGAAGAAGTTTTATACAGATAGCCATTTAGAAATAAACAAATATTTTGCAAATGTAAACGAATGGAAAAAGACCGATATAGAAAGAAGAGCAAGGACCATTTCTGAAATTATGATTAAAATTTGGTCATATTTCGGGAATGATGATCCAGAAGGAATAGAAGTTCAAGATGTTACAGGAACAACTCCACAAGTATTAATAATAATGGGTCAATATTTTCCAGTTAGTAATTGGCGAGATGTTCTAGAAAACACATTAAATGTTTTAGCTGATGTTGATCCAGATAATTTTGAGCTACTTATTACAGAACATCCAAATATTCTAAATAAAGATAAAAGCAAGCTGAGAGCTATAAGAGAATTAAAAAATGGTTGCTTCATTGAAGTTAATCTATCTGCAAGAAGCGTGGAAAGATTTTGTCGCCAAACAATTGAATTTTTTGAATTAAGCCCAGATGATTGGAAAGTGCAAGTTGCTTAACAGCTAACAAACCAATCTACCAGACAGCCTTTTTTGCGCATTTGTCATTTTGTTTCAAATATGTTGTTCAATGTAAATCTCTTAATTATACTTGTTACAAACAGCATTTTCTGGTATAATTACATCCACCTATATTTACACTCACAAGAATTACTAACTTATAAATCAGATTCCGGATATCCCGTCAAGCCGGAATTCCGGAATGACAGAATAAATTTTTATAATAAACAATGACAGAAATTTTAGTTAAACATATAAGCAGTACACTTTCTATAAGTAAATCACAGGTTTCAAACACAGTTAAGTTGTTAGAGGAGGGAGCTACAATTCCTTTTATCTCACGCTACAGAAAAGAAGCTACCGGAAGTCTTGATGAAACAGAGGTAACAGCAATTGAAAAGGAATGGAAACGATTGCTGGAATTGGTTAAGAGACGTGAAGCTATTTTAAAAAGCATTAACGACCAGGAATTGTTAACTCCAGAATTGGAAGTGAAAATTAATAACTGCTGGAATATGGCGGAGCTTGAAGATATTTATCTTCCGTACAAACCAAAACGAAAAACAAGGGCAAGTGCCGCGCGCGAAAAAGGATTGGAACCTCTTGCAGAAATTATAATGGCGCAGAAGGAAGATAAGTTAGAAGCGATAGCGGAAAAATATTTAAATGATGAAGTGCCGGATATTGAAACTGCTTTAGCAGGTGCAAGAGATATTATAGCTGAATGGATTAATGAAAACACAGATGCACGCAATAAAGTAAGACAACTTTTTGAGCGTGAAGCAATGATCAGTTCAAAAGTAATTGAGAAAAAGAAAGACGAAGGAATAAAATACCTGGACTATTTTGATTTTAGCGAACCGTTAGAGCGCTGTGCCGGTCACCGTTTGCTTGCAATACGCAGAGCAGAGCAGGAAGGAATTTTGCGCGTATCAATTTATATAGATAATGATAACGCAATTGAGAGTTTGGAAAAAATCTTTATAAAAAATAAAAATGAATCTGCCGTTCAGGTTGCTTTAGCAATAAAAGATGCACACAAAAGATTATTAGCGCCTTCAATTGAAACCGAATTTAAAAACAGTTCTAAAGCCAAAGCCGATGAAGAGGCAATCCGTGTATTTTCTGAAAACCTTCGCCAGTTGCTTTTATCTCCGCCGCTTGGTCCAAAAGTTACAATGGCAATTGATCCCGGTTTCAGAACAGGCTGCAAACTTGTTTGTCTTGATCAGCATGGAAACCTTTTACATCACGATACTATCTATCCGCATCCGCCGCAGCCTAAAGTGGATGAAGCAACTGAAAAAATAAAAGCGCTTTTTAAAAAGTATAAAGTGGAAGCAATTGCAATCGGAAATGGAACAGCGGGAAGAGAGACTGAACGATTTATCAAATCTCTGATTGGTGAAACAAGTACTACAGAAATATTTATGGTTAACGAAGCGGGCGCATCAATTTATTCTGCTTCTGAAACTGCAAGAGAGGAATTCCCCGATCTTGATTTAACATTCCGCGGTGCAATTTCTATCGGAAGGCGGTTGATGGATCCGCTTGCGGAGCTTGTTAAAATTGATGCGAAATCAATTGGCGTGGGTCAGTATCAGCACGATGTTAATCAAGACGATTTGAAAGATGGACTGGATAAAGTAGTAACTTCTGCTGTAAACCAGGTTGGTGTAAATTTAAATACTGCCAGTCAGCAGTTACTTAGTTATGTATCGGGCATAGGACCAAAGCTTGCAAAATCAATTATAAAGTACCGGCGTGAGAATAAAGCTTTTCGTTCTCGCAAGGAACTGATAAAGGTAAGCGGACTTGGAGCCAAAGCATTTGAACAGTCTGCTGGATTTTTGAGAATTCCCGGCGCTGAAAATCCGCTTGATAACAGCGCCGTTCATCCGGAAAGTTATTCCATAGTTGCAAAGATGGCAAATGATTTATCACAGCCTGTTAAATCATTAATTGAAACCGCAAATTTACGTCAGCAGATTGATATCAATAATTATGTAACTGATACGGTTGGTTTGCCTACTTTAAAAGATATTATGCAGGAATTAGAAAAGCCCGGGCTTGATCCAAGGGGCAAAGCAGAAGTGTTTTCGTTTTCAGAAACGATAAACGAAATAACAGATTTAAAACCCGGAATGCGTTTGCCGGGAATAGTAACAAATCTTACAAAGTTCGGTGCTTTTGTAAATATAGGAATAAAAGAAAACGGCTTGCTGCATATTTCTCAGATAACAGATCGCTTTATTAAAGATCCGTCCGAGGTTTTAAAATTAGATCAGAGAATAATGGTTAGAGTTGTTGAGATTGATATTGAAAGAAAACGAATTCAGTTGAGTATGAAGGAGGGATAGTAACAGTAGATTCCCACTTTCGTGGGAATGACAGCTTGTGTTTGTCATTCCCGTGAACCTGCCTGACGGTAGGCAGGAACAGGAATCTAATTACAAAATCAAGAATAGATTCCCACTTCCTTGGCAGTGACAAAACAGAAAGATGAAATTATATAAACTAATTTGCTTTAGACTTTAACACATCAAACCAATTTACTTTTCTTGTAAAGAACATTATTGCCGTCAGTATTAAAAACAATGCAATGTTGCCAAGCAGCAGCGAGTAATCCTGAAGCTGAAGCAGAACATAAACGAATCCGTAAAATGATATAAGCATGGCGAAAATTGATAAAACAATACTCCGGTTTTTATATATGCTTTTTGTATAGAGTGTTATTAATCCTATCACAAGTGATCCAGCAATTAAATATGAATACTGAAACAAAATATATTCTGATAGCGCCAGCAGCATTGAATAAAATATTATAAGCGCTAATCCTATTAAAAAATATTGAATAGGATGAATTGCATTTCCACTAAAAACCTCCACAAGAAAGAAGCTTACAAATGTAAGTATGATTATAAGTAAACCGTATTTAGAGGAGCGCATTGTCTGCTGGTATTCATCGGCAGGGATGAAAAATTTTACACCAAACTTGTCTTTAAACACATCAAATGTTTGATTATCCCACTCCTGCGGAAATTCCCGGTTAAAATGATTAACGCTCCATGAGGCAGTAAATCCCTTATCGGATATTTCTCTTTTAGCGGGAAGAAAATTTCCGACAAAACCTGGATTACCCCACGATGAACTTACGCTTATGTTTGTGTTTTTGCCCATCGGAACGAAGTTGAGGTTATCAACTCCATTAAGTGTAAGATTTATTTCAAAAGAACTAAAAGATTTTTCTTTATTTATTAATACTGCCGAATAAAATCCATTTTTAAAAGCATTTTTATTCTTTAGTCCGGGATTTACATGCTGCAATACATCATCCCACTTTACCTTTATATTCTGCTGAATTCCTCTTGGGTCATCAATATTAAAGGACAGATAGCTTTCCACAAGGTTTGGATCATTCAATTTCTCCTTTAACTTTTGAAAATTGAAATCACCTTTAATGTTTAGATCTGTTTTATAAACTATAGCAGAATAAATGCCGCGATATCTTTTTTCAGGAATTACATTTGCTTCTACGGATAAATTTTCGGGAAGATAATAAGTGTGTTTTATTGAAAACGATTTTGTACCTTCTTTGTTTATGTGTTCGTGATTTGTAACTAAAGTAATTAGTGGTCCGGCTAATGTTTGAGGACCAGCCCAACTTTTACTGATTTCTTTTACAGCTTTATTCCTGTAAACCTGCCTTTCTGAAATTATAAACTGGATCATCCAAAGTGGAACTAATAAAAGTACTATTAAACATCCAACCAGGATTATGCGAAGCGCTACTGATTCTTTTTTCAAGTTGTCTCCCTTGAATATAATTCATAGAAGTCATTTAAACATTTAGATTCTTGTTGCATTCAATTAGTTCAAGGATTTATGGGTCAATTATAAATCGGTGATTCGTTTGCCTACAAATACAATAACTGAACACAATCAACTCATAGCAGTGCTAATCAATATTTTTCTTGCTACTAAAAGTTTACCTTCATATTTTCTGCACGCATCCCTAATACATTTCTAAAAAGTGTTTACGCGGATGAGAATAACTAATTAACATCATAATATTTTAAGGAGGCTGTTTATGCGATCTGCAAAACTATTTTTCATGTTTGCAGGGGTACTTTTCGTTTGTGCTCAGTTATCATTTGCTCAGGATAAACCTAAAGATCAACTTTTCGTAGTTCGTGAAGAAGTTGCAAAGGTTGATATGTGGGACCAGTATGAATCAACATCTAAACAATGGGTTGAGATAATGAATGAAGGCGGTCTTGATCTTCCATATGTTAGAGCATCACAGCAGGATGATGCACATTACTTATATCTTATTCCGATTAATAATTATGCGGATATAGATAAGTTTCAGGGTGTTTTTGGTTCCGCTGTTGAAAAAGCAGGAAAAGATAAGTGGGCAAAATTTCTTGTAGAAAATGAAAGCAGTATCGTAACTCACAAAGATTATATTGTTAGATGGTCTGCTGAGTATTCTTATGTGCCTCAAAAACCCCGACTAACAAGGGATGAATCGCCATTTATTCATTGGATGTATTTTCATTATAAATTAGAAAAACGCAAAGAAGTAATGGAAGTATTGAAGGAGTGGAAAAAACTCTATGAAAGTAAAAACATTAATAACGGTTATAGTATCTGGCTGGTGGAAATGGGACATGATAATGATATGATTGTTTTAACTGAGTACTTTAAAGATGGTGCAGATTTTTATACTGCGCAAAAGGAAGATAACGCTCTAATGGAAGCGGAAGCAACGGCTCTCTGGAATAAAATGGCTCCGCTTTTAGTGGATGTCAAAAACAAATACGGAAACAGAAGACCCGATTTAAGTTACATTAAGAAATAGCAAATAAACTTGGTTAATAGCCGATATAAATAAAGTTTGTATCGGCTTTTTTGTTTAACAATATTTCAAACAATAATTAAAAACATTATTGGAAAACAAAATGCCAGTTAAAGATCCGCGTATAGATTTATACATTTCCAAATCTGAAGAATTTGCAAAACCAATATTAATTCATTTAAGGGAACTAATTCATCAGGCTTGTCCGAATGTTGAAGAAACAATTAAATGGAACTTTGCAAGCTTTGATTATAAGGGTCCTATGTGCAGTATGGCTTCGTTCAAGCAGCATTGTGCATTTGGATTCTGGAAAGCTTCGCTGATGAAAGATAAAAGCTTAGTTGCAAATGCGGAATCAGAATCTGCAATGGGGCATTATGGAAAAATCACATCGTTAAAAAATCTTCCATCAGATAAAAAGATTATTGCACATATTAAAGATGCAATGATGTTGAATGAGACGGGTGTTAAACTTCCGCCAAAAAAAGTTTCGGCAGCTAAAAAAGAAATTACTGTTCCCGATTACTTTCTTAAACAGTTAAAGAAAAACAAAAAAGCTTTTGCAACATTTGAGAATTTCAGTCCATCTCACAAACGTGAATATGTTGAGTGGATTACAGAAGCTAAAACTGAAGAAACAAAAAATCAAAGAATAGAAACAGCGCTTGAGTGGATGTCTGAAGGCAAATCTCGTAATTGGAAGTATATCAAAAAATAATTTTATTATGAATAAAGAATATAAACCAATAGCTTGTGGACTCTATGATGAGCTTGAATTGCGAGCATTAAGAAAACAAATTATTAAACTCACTTTTCAAAACGATAATAAAGAGAACGAAAAAATCGAATGCATAATTTCTGATTTGTTCTCCAAAGACAAAATAGAATGTCTTAAAACAACCGATGGAAGAATCTTTCGGCTTGATGATATTTTAGAATTAGACGGTATAATTTTTAACAAAAGCTGTTAGGGATAATTATGATATCACAAGAGATAAAATATTTATTTGATCATATGAAATGGGCTGATGCAGAAGTGTGGAAAAAGGTATTACCGTTTGAAGCTGCTCACAATGATGAAAGAATTAAAAAGTTATTGTATCATCTTCATCAGGTTCAATACGCGTTTTTCTTTTTATGGAATGAATTGCCTCTTTCAATTCCAAAACCGGAAGAGTTTTCAGATCTAAAATCAATTGCAAAATGGGGATCTGATTATCAGCAAAAGCTGGATGAATTTCTTTCTTCATCTATGTCTGATGAAAATGATAAAATAATTCAAATTCCGTGGTCTGTTTTTGTTGAAAGGAAAACGAAACAGAAAGTAGTTCCAGCGACACTTGAAGAAACAATGATGCAAGTTGCTTCACACAGCACTTATCATCGTGGGCAAATTAACACTCGTTTTCGTGAGCTTGGTGGCGATCCAGCATCGGTTGATTTTATTGTTTGGGTTTGGCTTGGTAAACCTAAATCTGAGTGGAGAGAAATTCTCTAATGAAAAAGTTTTTAAGTCTGTGTTTTATATTGTTATTTTCTCAGTTGCTATTTGCACAGATCGTTACTGTCCCAGCCTACTATCAAATCGATGAAAAACTTTCCAAATATTTGTATGATATTGTTCTTGAACTTGAACTTGAACATAACTTCGATGTTGGGGAAGATGGAATTGAACAAATCTCACTTGCTGTAATTGATTTAACATCAGATCAGCCCAAACTTGGCGGAGTGAATTATGATAACTTTATTTATCCCGCTTCAGTTTATAAAATGTATGTGGCTGCTGAAGTTTTAAATCAGGTTTTTCAAGACAAGTATTCATTATACGAACCTTATGTTGCTAAGGAACCAAACGTAGTTGATAAAAGAACTGAGATAAAAACTGATCCCAGACCATTATTAAAAGATGGTGATACTGTTAATGTTAATTATCTTTTAGACTTGATGATAACCAGAAGCGATAACTCCGCAGCAAATTGTTTGATTGATTTTGCACAAAGAAAAAACATTGATAGTCTTTTACATAATTATAGTTGGTATGGAAGCGAAGTAACCAGAAAGTTTTTAAAAAGGAAATTTGAAGATCCCGGTTATGAGAATATAAGAGGTACAGAAACATGCGCACTGCATGCCGCTGATTTTATGTATAAGATTTATTCAAACACATTGGTTAGTGAATGGGTAAGCCTTCAGATGAAAACTCTTCTAGGAAGGCAATTAGATAAATCAAAACTAGCAGCCGGATTACCAGGCACTTCAATGTTTTATCATAAAACTGGCTGGTTTTCTTACTGGACAAACGATGTTGGGATTGTAATAGATGGTAATGTTAAATATATAATTGCATGTTTCATTCCGCTTGAAGAAGAAGTGGCTTTACCAAAATTTAAAATATTGTCAGAAAAAGTTTATGAGCTGATGAAAAGTAAAAATTAGTTCTATGAGACTGTATAAAAACAAATTTAAAACAGCATCTGTCCGATTACAAAATTGGGATTATAGAAATCCTTGGTGGTACTTTGTTACAATAAACACTAAAAACCATAACTACTCTTTTGGAAAGGTAATAAATGGTAAAGTAGTATTAAATGATGTTGGAAATATTGCTGAAAAATATTGGTTAGAAATACCCAGTCACTTTCCTTTTGTTGAATTAGATTATTTCATAATAATGCCAAATCACTCTCATGGAATACTCATATTAAATGATCATAGTAAAGACGTTGCATGCAACGTCTCTACAAAGAAAATCAACGTTATACATTCGGAAATATCGCCCAAAAAATATTCGTTGTCCTCTGTAATTAGATCTTACAAATCTGCTGTAACGAAGTGGTGTAATAAGAACGAAATAGAATTTGAATGGCAACCAAGATTTTTTGATAGAATAATCAGAGATGAAAAAGAACTTTATAATATCAGAAAATATATTGATCAAAATCCATTCAAGTGGGAAATCGAAAAGAACAATCAAGATAACATCGATTATGAAATAATATAAACTAACTTTTCATCGATTTTACTGTCTCAGCAATGCCATCTTGGTAGCTTGTTGGTTTAAAGTTAAATGCCTTCTCAAACTTGGTGCTGTCGAATAAATAATCATACTCATTCTGGTATAACATTTCAATACTTTCTTTAACAACGGGAACAAACATTCCGACCATTTGAATCATCCATCTTTTTAAAACAATGTATCTCGGTTCCACACAAAATGCTTTTGCCGCAATTTCAATAAACTCTTTACCGGTTAAAGCATTTTTATCCGTAGGCAAATGCCATATTTGATTGTATGCAGAAATTGTGTTACCAAGAATTGCCGTGGCTTTTGCAGCATCTGGAGTAAATATCATCGAATGTTTTTTATTTGTATCAATAAACCACTGTGCTTTTTTCCCTTTTTTAAGTTTATTAAAAACAGTAACCGTTGCAAAACTTAAAGGTGTGTTTGGACCATAAAAATCAGGTGCCCGAGCGATAATTGCATCAAGGTGTCCGCGCTCAACTTCGGTCATAATCATTTGTGCAATTTGTGCCCGCACTTCACCTTTTTTACTGGCGGAGTTTACAAGTGAATCCTCCTTCATCCAGCCCTTAACAAGACCGTAAGCATAAACGTTATCAAAAAAAACTAATTTTGCTTTATGGATTTTGCAAGCCTCGATAACATTCTGCATTATAACCGGCCACTGAGTTTGCCAAACTCCAATTTTGTATTCAAGACCAACTGTTAAATAAACAACTTCAGATCCTGCAACCGCTGAGAGTACTTGTTCACGATCAGTAAGATCTGCAGTTACAAGTTGATCTGTTGGATTAACGCGTTTGGGATTGCGGCTTACAAGTCTAATCTTATCTGTATATCGTGTTAATGACTTCGCAAGCTCAGTTCCGATTACTCCAGTTGAACCTAGTATTGTTTGCATCAAAATTCCTTAAAAAGTCTATAAGATAAATATTGGAAATGTAAAACAAATTTAATTTAGCTTGAATCACATATTACTTAAAAAGAAAACCCGAAAAATGACTTTCCCGGGTTTCCGTTTTATATCGTAAGTGAAAAAAGAAAATTTAATAGTCTATCTTTATAGCTCCGTTTGTAACCGAAATACTGTCCAAACAATCATCTGTGCTAACAGGATGTGATCCAACATCGCTTGCGCAGCCTTGCAAAACAAAAGATAATATTATATAAAAGAATGCCAATCTTATTCTTACTTTTTTAGATATTTATTACAAACTAAGCGTTTGATAGTCAAAAAAAAGATTAAAAATAATTCTCTCCCAGATTAAGAATTCTACTTTAATTCCTTTGACCAGTTTTGCGCGAATGTTCTTGCTGCCGTTACACTTTCTTTACCAGCGCGATAATACAATTTCCACTGGCTGTCTTTGCTCTCATACTTCTGATCAACAAATTTCATCTTGCCATATTTATCTTTTTCTAATTTTGCATCAAAGTTTACATCAGAGGATTTATCAAGAAAAGTATTTATCCAATTTTTTATCATAGGTTCTGGATTGTTAACAGGATATTCATTTTCCCACTCAGAAACTTTATTTTTATAATCTGCCATTTGCATGTCATATCCTTGTTTTATGTACTCATCCATCTCTGGTTTAAACATCGTTTTTTCAGGATCATCGATTTCCGCAAGCTGCTGTTTGTACATTTTAAGTATATCATCAAACATTGCCTGCTGATCTTTAGCCATTTGGGATTTACTTTTTTCGGTTTCAGCAATACTGTTTTCAAGACTTGTTCGCTGTTCCTCTTTCAACTGTGCAGAATATTTTGGTTCATCTGGTGGAGTTGGTTTTCTATCTTCTCTAAGCTGATTATATTTTTCAATAAATTCTTTAGAGGCAGCATATTCTTTAATATTTTTGCCGATAGATTCGATCATAGTTACTCTGTCATTAACAGTTAAAGCTTTAAGCACTTTAACATTTGGGATATAAAATGAGGGTCCGCTTACAGCATAAAAGACACTCTGTTTTGCAGCATCATCTTTTATATTGAATTGCTGAAGCAAGTTCGCAAGTTTATCATCAATTATTCTGCCTGCGGTAAATCCAAGAACAATTACTAATAAAGGAATAATAAAAATTATTTTTTTCATAGCACAATCTCCTATAAAATTTATTAATATGTTCAAGTCAAAAATTGAAATATGTCTATTCAACTACAAATTATAAAAGAAAATAATTTTGCTGAAAGAATAGTACTTGAAATATTAAATTAACCCATTATTAAAAAGTAAATAACCGAAAGAGATTAAATGAAAATCTTAACCCGCTGTCCCTGGCCTGCAAACGATCCTTTATATCTTAAATATCACGACACAGAATGGGGTGTCCCCGTCCATAACGATAGAAAACTTTTTGAGTTTCTTTTACTGGAAGGATTTCAGGCAGGATTAAGCTGGCGGACAATACTTTACAAAAGACAAAACTTCCGCAAAGCATTTGATAATTTTGATTTTAACAAAGTTGCAAAGTATGATAAACGAAAAATAAACTCGCTGATGAAAGATGCTGGGATTATTCGTAATCAATTAAAGATAAATTCCGCGGTTAGTAATGCAAAAGCTTTCCTTGCCGTGAAAAAAGAATTTGGAACTTTTGACAAATACATTTGGGGGTTTGTAAATGGCAAACCAATTAAAAATAAATTTAAATCTTTAAAAGAACTTCCTGCAAGAACAGAGCTTTCTGACCTCATAAGTAAAGATTTAAAACAACGCGGATTTAATTTTGTCGGCTCAACCATTATTTATGCACATATGCAGGCAACGGGAATGGTAAATGATCATTTAACAAATTGTTTTCGATACAATATAACCTAGCGTTACAATCAGACTAAGATTTAAATTTTTATCAAGCTTTACTTAAAATCAGGATTTATGTAATATTATTTAACTATTAATCGAATTAATTAAATAACAAAGGAGAAATTATGAACAACCGATTTACTCTCATTTTTACTATCCTTCTTGTATCTGCTGTTCTAAACACTGGTTTATCACAGAGTAAACCTGCAATCAAATTTCAAGATTTATTGATTTCATCAGAAGAAAATCCGCAGGTGAAAGTAAATGCAAGAGAACTTGCATTGAAGGGTGACTTACCCTGGAGTATTTATTTATCCGAAAGAATTTTTATTGAAGCACTTGGTGTAGAAAATGAGAAACCAGTTTATGTTATAATTACAAATCTTCTTAATCCATATGATGGCGGAAGCACTGCTTTTTTTGAAGAAGTTGAAACTAAATATGATTTAACTTCTGCAAGAGTTAACTATGGTAGTGGGAAAATCACAAATCCGACGCTTGGATTTCCAGAGGTTGGCAATCCAACGGAAGCAGCAAGCTTTTTGTTATTTGCTGAATCAACAAATGATAAGGTTTGGTCAATTGATGCTTCCACTGGTAATGTTATAAATCCGGACTATATTCCTACAGACAATGTTAACTTAAACACTCCAACCCAGGCAAGACTTTCTCCTGCTGGTAAAATCACAATTTCAGATCAAAACAACGATGGAGTATTTTCTTATGATACTCTTGGTATTCCATTTGGAATTTTTGCTCCTGCCGGCGGGGTAAATCTGAATATTTTAGATAATGTAAGAGGGCACAATTATAGATCCAATGGCAATCTTTTAGTTACAGTTGCAGGAAGTGCAAATTCAAATTCTATTGCTGAGTTTGATGAAACGGGTAATTACTTGGGTCAGTTTATTGCTGCAGGTGCTGGGGGATTAAATAGTCCCTGGGATATTTTAATTCGTACTAACGATATCATTGTTAGTGCATCTTCAAGCGATGCTCTGCATAGATATGATCTTAATGGAACTTTTATTGATAGTTTTTATGCCGCTGGAAGTACAAGCTACTTTCCAGAACAAATGCAGGAGTTATCAAATTCTAATATCGCTGGTGCAGATTTTGGCGTAGGAGGTGGTGTAAAAATATATTCAAATACCGGAACACTACTTACAACACTTGGAGTTGTAACTGCAAACAGAGGTGTTTACGGATTACCAAATGGAAATTTTTTAACTACTAATGCAGCCGGCCTTTTTGAAATAAACGGAACTACCGGGGATACCATAAGACAAATAATCGCAGGAGTTTCTGGAAGATTTATTACACCATATGATCTTGCAATTATTCCAGTTGAGTTAACTTCATTCGCTGGATCAAGTTTAAATGGAAACGTTGAACTAAGCTGGACAACTGCTACAGAATTAAATAATTCGGGTTTTGAAATACAAAGAAGCACCGATGGATATAACTTTACAAAAATTGGATTTGCCGCAGGCTTTGGAACAACCACCGAGCAAAAATCATATCGATATACAGACAATACTTCTAAGCCAGGCAAACATTTTTATAGATTAAGACAAATAGACTTTGATGGTACTTTTTCCTATTCAAATACAATAGAAGTCTATGTTACTGCTCCAACAGTTTTTGCACTTGAGCAGAACTACCCAAACCCATTTAATCCAAGCACAATGATTAGCTACAGCATTCCTCAAAATTCCTTTGTAACATTAAAAGTATATGATGTATTGGGTAATGAAGTTTCAACTTTAGTAAATGAAACAAAAGAAGTTGGTACATATGCTGTAAGATTTGATGCGTCAGGATTGAGTAATGGAATTTACTTATATACAATTAAAGCTAATAACTTTACTTCTACCAAGAAGATGATACTGATAAAATAATATTCAATTAAAAATCCGTCACGACGGACAACACACAATTATGGCACGAGCAATCGTGCCTTTTTATTCTGTTGTTAAAAATTAACTTTTTAAAAATCCATCCCATTTAAAACTTACCTAATCGAAAAAAATAGTTACTTCGGGAACTTTTTTTCCCCCCAATTAGTTGTTGATTTATATCAGTTAACTATAATCAATAACTAATAATAGGAGACCGAAATGAAAAAATTGCTCAGTTCATTACTGGTATTTGCTTTTTTTGCAATATCATCTCAAATCTTGGCTCAAAGCTTTAACGCTAAAAGTCGACCCTTGCCTAAAAATCCTGACTTTAAGCCCGTAACCATTATTCCTAATTTTACTGAAGGAAATATCAAATGGGAAGAAACATTTGATACAACCGTTCAACCGGGTGACTGGATCGTAATTGATAATGATGGAAGCGGTGCTGCTTACTCATTTGAACAGCAAATAACTTTTACTGGTGGTACAGTTAATCCGCAGGCTGGTCAGAGTTTTTGGTTCAGCAATTATACTAATGCAAATGGAAGTGGTTTGATTGATGAAGGCTAATTAGTCCTCAAATTCCAACAATTGATGCTGGTGATAGTTTAGTATTTTATGCTGGTTCAATCGGAGGTTCATATCCAGATTCCTTAAAAGTTCTAATTTCAACAACCGATCAAAATCCCGCTAGCTTTACAGAAATTGCATACTTTTTAGTTACCGGTCCTATTGGTGCATGGAACAGATATGCCTTTGATCTTACACCTTTTGCAGGGTCACAGATTTATGTGGCTGTTAATTATTATATAATTGATGGTGGTCCGCTCGGAAATAATTCTGATAATGTTTGGGTTGACCACTTTATAGTTACATCAGCACCATCCAACACTGCAAGAGTACAGGTTATACACAACTCTGCAGATGTTTTAGCTGGCAGCGTGGACGTTTATGTTAATGATGCTTTAGCTATTCCTGATTTTGCTTTCAGATCTGCAACTCCGTTTATTGATCTTCCTGCAGGAGTTACATTAAACATCGGCGTTGCACCTGGTAACAGCACTTCTGTAAACGATACATTAAAGAATTTTCCGGTTGTGTTAACTGCTGGTGAAAAATATGTAGTGTTTGCTAACGGTGTATTAACTGGTGGATATGCACCTAATCCAGATAGCAGAAACACAGACTTCACTTTATTTGTAAAACCAATGGCGCAAGAAATAGGTACGGGCAGTGGTGTAGATTTATTTGTCTTACATGGCTCTACCGATGCACCTACTGTTGACGTAAAAGTTAGAGAACTTGGCAGTGCAACAATTGTTGATAATGCCGCTTATGGAGATATTACTCCTTATTTAACGGCTCCTGCACAAGACATAACCTTAGATTTATATCTTGCCAACGGTGTTAACTATGTTGCTTCTTTTACCGCACCGTTAACCGGTTTAGGTGGTGGATCAGCAGCAGTATTTGCTTCAGGATTCTTAGATCCAACAGCTAACCAAAACGGTGCAGCTTTTGGATTATTTGCGGCTTTAGCAAACGGAACTGTTGTTCAATTACCTGTAGCAACTGCTCCTAATGCAAGAGTACAGGTCATTCATAACTCGGCAGATGTTTTAGCTGGCAGCGTTGATGTTTATGTTAATGATGCCTTAGCTATTCCTGATTTTGCTTTCAGATCTGCAACTCCGTTTATTGATTTACCTGCTGGCGTTACATTAAACATAGGTGTTGCCCCTGGAAACAGCACTTCTGTAAACGATACTTTAGCTAATTTTCCTGTTATACTTTCTGCTGATGAAAAATACGTTGTATTCGCAAATGGTCTTTTAACAGGCGGATATTTACCAAACCCTGATGGCAGAAATACAGACTTTACTTTATTTGTAAAACCGATGGCTCAAGAAGTTGGCACAGGATCAGGTGTTGATTTATTTGTATTACATGGTTCTACAGATGCTCCAACTGTTGATGTAAAGGCAAGAGAAGCTGGTAACTTAGTGCTGGTAAATGATGCGGCTTATAGCGACATTACACCATACTTTACAGTACCTGCTGGAAACTACACATTAGATTTATATCTAGCAGATGGAACAACTCTAGTAGCTTCATTTATAGCTCCTTTAGCAGGATTGGGCGGCGGTGCTGCTTCGGTATTTGCTTCAGGATTTCTGGATCCTTCAGGAAATCAGAATGGTGCACCATTCGGTTTATTTGCAGCGCTTTCTGACGGTTCTGTAGTTGAATTACCAGCAGGAGTAGTGCCTGTAGAGTTAAGTTCATTTACAGCAAACGTTAATGGTACAGATGTTAATCTTACATGGTCAACTGCAACTGAAACAAATAATAATGGTTTCGAAGTACAAAGAAAATCTGGTGAGGAATTTGTAACGATAGGTTTTATAAGAGGGAATGGAACAACAACTGAAATACAAAACTATTCA
>Ga0172367_10002599_pt1 | contig 24570 bp, 20 predicted proteins | sample Lak10m_FD_114542 | JGI IMG/M metagenome (GOLD analysis project Ga0172367, IMG submission 114542) | Freshwater microbial communities from Kabuno Bay, South-Kivu, Congo - kab_022012_10m | ecosystem: Environmental > Aquatic > Freshwater > Lake | place: Democratic Republic of the Congo: South-Kivu...
GATGCCGCCGACGGGCCGCTCTCCGATGCACTGCGCACGAGCTTCAATATGCAGAACCTGGGTATGGTCATCGTTTCCAAACCGCAGGCAGGCAAATGGAAAAGCGCCAACTTTGCCATTGCCTTTAACCATCTGGCCAACTACAACCAAAAATTTGCCTTCGACGGGGTATCCCTGGGAAGTCTCACGCAGCGGTATCGGGAAATAGCCAACAGCTCCGTTGGACTGAATGATTATGAAACCGGTCTGGCCGCAGATGCCAGTGCCATTTACGACCTGGATGAAGACGGGGTGTATGAGGTCGATTACGAAATTCCGGAAAAAGCGCCCCTTTTGTATAAAAACCAAAATGGGTTTACGAAAGGCTCCATGACGGAATTTAGCTTCACGCTGGGAGCTAATTATGACGATAAAATATTGGTCGGATTTAGCGTGGGTATCCCTTTTCTCGCATTTACCTCCGACAAAACCTACGCCGAATCCGATGATAAAGCCATTCCCAACGGAGGGGCCGTGCCCTATTTTTCCAGTTTGTCGCTCCATGAGCGGGTAAGTACGATAGGCGGAGGAGCCAATGCCAAGCTTGGCATCATCGTGCGCCCTAACCAAAACATCCGCATTGGCGCATCCATACATACGCCCACGGTGATGGCATTGACCGACAGCTATGAAACATCGCTTGAATACAACTATTTCGAAGACGCCAAGGAGGTCGGACGATCTATTCAGGGAAGCGCGACAGGGCCGGGTAACTTCGAATATGGGCTGCGTACGCCCTGGCGTATCCAGGGCGGGCTTGGCCTTATGTTGAGTACGTACGGATTCATTTCCGCTGATTTGGAATATGTGGACTACAGCAAATCAAACTTCCGCTACACAGGCTATGTGGATGCACAGGACGCAGTGAACAGCGATATACAAGGCCAATTGAGCGACGTGATGAATGTGCGTATCGGTGGAGAGCTTGCGCTCGATATCCTTCGGCTCCGCGCCGGTATCAACCGGCTTCCATCTCCTTTCCTGAACGACGACAGCAGCCGCTTCGTGGTCAGTGGAGGGCTGGGAGTACGCCTGCGTACTTTTTATCTGGATTTGAGCTATCGCCAAATGAGCCAGGAAGAACGCTACTATCCTTATTTGACAGATGAGGCGCCGATTCAGGAGGTATTGCAGAGACGGAAAACGGGTACGGCAGCGGCCACACTGGGATTCAAGTTTTGAAAAACCAGCAATAAAAAAAGCCCGGCAAATTTGCCGAGCTTTTTGCGGTCCGGACGGGACTCGAACCCGCGACCCCCTGCGTGACAGGCAGGTATTCTAACCAACTGAACTACCGAACCAAACCTGCAATTGCGCTGTTGCTTAATTGCGGATGCAAATATATGTACCAGCTTTTAATCTTGCAAGACCTATGATAAAAAAATGAAAAAAAAATTGAGGCATCGCAGGAAACGACACTGAATTACTAACTTTGTCCGCTGCTTTTCAGGCTAAAACAATGTATTTCTTTATCAAACACGCGGGCTTATGGTATTCCTGGATTTTGAAAAACCACTGGAAGTGCTCTACGAGCAGTTGGAGAAGCTCAAAGAAATCGGAGGAGACGGTGAGATTGATGTTTCCGAAACGATTCGAACCCTGGAATCCAAAATAAAAATCAAGCGGAAAGAAATATACAGCAACCTCAGTGGTTGGCAGAAGGTGCAATTATCCCGACACCCGGAACGCCCGTACTCGTTGTTCTACATCAACCAGATGTGCAAGAAATTTATTGAGTTGCACGGAGATCGGGTAGTACGCGATGACAAAGCCATTGTAGGTGGATTGGCTTCGCTAGACGGGCAGACCGTCATGATTATAGGCCACCAAAAGGGAATTAACACCAAAATGCGGCAATACCGCAATTTTGGTATGGCCAACCCGGAAGGCTATCGGAAAGCCCTTCGGCTCATGAAAATGGCGGAACGCTTCAATATTCCGGTGATTACCCTCATCGATACACCGGGTGCATTTCCAGGTCTGGAGGCGGAAGAGCGGGGTCAGGCGGAAGCAATTGCACGCAACTTGTTTGAGATGGCGCAATTACGGGTGCCTATCGTATGTGTCATTATCGGAGAAGGAGCTTCCGGTGGAGCTATTGGCATTGGTCTTGGCGACCGGGTCTTTATGCTTGAAAATACCTGGTACTCCGTTATTTCTCCCGAATCCTGTTCTTCCATCCTTTGGCGTAGCTGGGACTACAAAGAACAGGCCGCTGAAGCGCTCAAACTTACCGCGGATGATATGTACGCCAACGGCCTGATCGACGGCATCATCAAGGAGCCCGTCGGCGGTGCACATTCTGCGCCGGAAGAAATGGCTAAAATCCTTAAAAAGCAAATCAAAAAGTCCCTTTCCGAACTGATGGAGATGGATCCCGACCAACGCATTGAAGCGCGCATCGAAAAATACGCGAGCATGGGTGCGGTGACTATCCTCAGTCCGGAAGAAATGGAAAAGGAGAAAAAGAATTAAAATGGGTGCTTTACAAAATATCCGGTTGGGCTTCCGCCGACGTGCTTTGCTGCGTATTCTGGGTGATGTTGCAGGGATAAGCAAAAAGAGACTCAACCTGGATACGGCATCCACTGTGGGCTTACTTTTCGATGGTACCAATCCGGAGGTACAACAGGCCGTGCTGGACTACAACGATACCTTGCGTATTCAGTACAAAAAGAAAGTACAAATGCTCGGATTCGTGGATATCGATCGGGAAGATACCAGCCTCCCCTTTCCTTCTTTTAGCCGTAAACAAATGGACTGGGCGCTGCGTCCCACAGGGAAAGCGGTGGAACAGTTCTTGCAGCCTTCCTACGATCTATTGATTGTGCTCAGCCCCCTTCCCCATCCCGTGCTCGAGTTCGTAGCTGCACAGGTAAAAGCGCACCTGAAAGTAGGGCCATTTTCCGATGATGCACCTGTTTTTGATGTTATGATCGATCACCCAAACGCGTCGATTCCGCAGTTTATCCGCGAGATAGCAACGCTACTGAAATAGACAAATTCCAACTAATGCCAACACCCGACCTGCGCGGCACCGGAGTCGCACTCATCACCCCGTTTCGAGAAAAGATGGTTTGTTACGAACAGCTCGAACAAATTATCGAATATGTCATTGCCGGTGGCGTGGACTATCTGGTATCACTCGGCACAACGGGCGAGGCGGTTACGCTTAGCAGCAAGGAGTGCCGGGAGGTCTTTGATTTTACCCTGCGCACGGTCAACGGACGTATTCCGGTAGTGGCAGGTCTGTTTGGAGGTAACTTCACCGATGCACTGACCGAAAAAGTACGACACTACAATCTCGATGGTTTCGCGGCTATTATGTCGAGCAGTCCAGCGTATATCAAGCCGTCTCAGGAAGGTATTTATCAGCACTATCTGGCCCTGGAAGCGGTTTCTCCGGTACCTATCATCATCTATAATGTGCCTGGCCGAACGGGTAGCAACGTCAAGCCCGATACCGTGCTTCGCCTGGCTCAGCAGTCGGAAAAATTCATTGGTATTAAAGAGGCTTCCGGCGATATGTCCCAGATGATGTACCTGGTCAAGCACCGCCCGGAACATCTTCTCGTTATCTCCGGCGACGATGTGTTGACGCTTCCCCTGCTTGCGTGCGGAGGGGATGGCGCTATTTCTGTCATTGCCAATGCATTTCCCAAAGAGTTTTCGGATATGGTACGCAGCGGGCTTCATGGTGACTTCCATACAGCAGCCCGGCTGAATAACCAACTGCTCGATATCCACCCTTGGTTGTATATCGAGGGTAACCCGGTCGGTATTAAAGCGGCTATGGAAATCAAAGGCCTTTGCTCCCGGGAAGTACGGGTACCTCTTACCCCCCTCTCCGCACCTAATTACCAGCAACTGCTCGCCGAAATCCAACGCGCTACGCTCTAATGGTTAGTGCATATCCAGCGCAGCTACCATACCCGAAACAGTAGCGCTATTCCAAAAATTAACAGCGCAGTACCAGTTACCCGGCGTAGCCAAATGATATGCACCGGGCGCATAATCACCCGAATTTGCTTGGCCAGATATACCTTCAGCAGGTCCGTACCTACTACTACAGCCAAAATGCCCAGGAAAAAGTAGCGGGCATGTACAGGTTGTAAATCGTCTCGAACGGCTACCGTGCTCATGAGGCCCATCCAAAAGAAAATGGTGAACGGATTGAGGGTGTTTATTAAAAAACCCTTGAACCAAAGGGAGAAGTAGGATGTACTTCTACGTCCGGTACTGATATGCATTACTTTATGCTGCATGGGGGCACGCTGGGGTACCGAAAGAAGAGAAATTAGCCCAAATAGGATCAACAAGGCACTGCCGGCCATGCCCAGTGGAAAGGTATAGGCATCGTCTTCAACAAAGCGTACGAGGAAAGAAAGGCCGCTATATACCGCCAGGATATATAGAAAATCACTTACCCAGATTCCAAAACCGACCATCGCACCTGCCCGAAATCCTTGCTCTACCCCGGTTTGTATCAGCGTAAAAAAAAGAGGGCCGACCATCAATGCCAGTACAACCCCTATTTTCATTCCATCGAGAAAAAAATTCATCTTATCCTTTATCTGGCCGGTTTGTCGCTACAAACGCCTCCCATTCGCGGAAAAGTTCATGTCGCATTACGCGGGGAAACTTGTTTTGACCACCCATCTTGCCCTTTGTTTCCTGCCATTTGTAAAATAAGGAAACTGGAATTATTTCTACTTCCAGCTGCTTTAAAACGGATGCCCGCTCGATAGCATAATCGTCGTTTACTTCTTTTAGTCGAGCATCTAGCAGCGGTTTTACCTGTTCGGCTGAAACGAGTGGATTGGCCCCGATATACCACTTATGCCCAAAAAATGAACCATTCCGGATGGGGGAAACCGTAAACTCCGGAATGCTGACGTTTAATGCATCTTCTACGTGTTGGATTCCTTGATTCATATTATCTACCGAGAGGTGTTCACCACAAATACTCAGATAGTGTTTGGTGCGCCCGCTAATTATGATTTCAGCGCGGGATTGATCGGTGAACCGCACCGTATCGCCTATTAAGTAGCGCCATGCGCCGGAACAGGTGCTCAATACAAGCGCGTAGTCCTGCCCTTCTTCTACTTCCGCAATGGTGCGTGTTGTCGGTGACCCTATCAGGTTGCCTTCCTCGTCGAAATGGGTGCTGTTGAAGGGGATAAATTCGTAAAAAATACCGTCTTGAAGTAATAGCTTCATAGAGCGGGTGTCGGGCCGGGCCTGATATCCGATAAACCCCTCGGAAGCGAGGTATGAATCCATATACACCAGCGGGTGTGCACTCAGCTTTTCAAATCCTTTCCGGTAGGGCTCGAAATGGACACCTCCATGGACAAACACACGCAGGCTGGGCCAGATATCGTGAATGGTATCCAGTTGGTACGTTTCGATAATGCGCTCAATCATCAGTTGTAGCCACGACGGGATGCCCACCAAAAAGCCTACGTCCCACTCGGGTGCCTTTTTTACGATTTCAGATATGCGTTCGTCATAGCTTTTGAGTCGCGCAATTTTTGAGCCGGGTTTGTAGTAAGGACGAAGCCAAAAGGGTGGTTTGCTCGCGTTGATACCGCTCAAATCGCCTACATAGTGATCTCCTTGGTCAGTGAGGCTGGTGGAGCCCCCCAACATCATCATGCCCTTGGTGTACAATTGTGGATCGATGGGGAAACGGGTCAGCGCAAAAAACATTTTTAATCCGGCGCGGCGCATAGCTCGCTGCATAGCATCACTGACCGGGATATGCTTACTGGCAGCCCCAGCGGTACCCGAACTCAATGCAAAGTACTTAATCCTTCCAGGCCAAGTCACATTTTCGACGTCGTTCAGCGACATGTGCCACCAACGCTCATGCATGGTCGTGTAGTCAAACAGCGGAATAGTATCCTGAAAAACGCGTACGGGATCTTCCGTGCGCACGATATCCCTGAAATCATAGTACTGGCCAAAAGAAGTGGCACTGGCCTGGCGAAGCAAACGCAACAACGTATTGCGCTGATGTTGCATGGCAGAAACCTGGAGCAGCCGGTTCTCCAGACGGGTATTCAGGGATGTACCCCGCTTGATTAAGGCGTCGAATATCAACATGACACAGGCTTTTTATGATCTTTCCGGATAGCATACGTCTATCTCAGGAACGCCAAAAACCAGCCGATGTTCGAATATCGCTACCTGGTTTTGTGCCCTCCTGGACTTGGGCAACGCAAAGATCCGAAATAACGCACAATTCCTACCGTGGCGAACAGATACATATCCTTATTTAGGCTATTTCCGCGCTGACTGCCCCGTTCTCCTACCTGACTGCCAGGAATGGCTGGTAATTCCACCGAACGATCGGCCAGGGCTACGGCCAGCGCACCCCGCTCCCGCTCCAGGTCGCGCATATCCGGATACACCGTACTTACATCGTCCAGGTAATCGGTACCGGTATTGCGGGCACTTATCTCAAAATTCAGACTCCAGGACTTGTTCAAATCCATTTTCACCCCTCCTCCAAATGCCAGCGCAGATTGTACCGTGTAGTATTCTTCTCCTCTGAACTGCCCTTCCGTGCCCAAAGGACGCAATGCTATCCATTTGTTTTGGTAGAATGCCATCGGATTGAAGCTGAATACGGATAAACCAGCAAAGACATACGGACTGAAATACTCGTCGCGACTGCCGTGCACGTAAGGGAGAAAGTTAAACTCAATCTGTACGCTGCCATCCAATACAGGGGAACGAAAACTGAGGTTGCGCGTCTTCTCAAAAATATTTTTCGAGTACGCGTCATTTCCCTCGATATGGCCAAAGGCAGCGGCGCCTTTTATACATATCCGCTCATTGAAGTTATAGCGCGCCAGCACGCCCACTGCAGTATTTGGTAGCCCTAGGTAATAGTTGGTGTTTAAATCCCCAAAGTAGTACGCAACGCCTGCCATCGCTCCCGCTTCCCAGCCTGGCTGGGCGTATAGGGTGCTTCCCATCCCCAGGAACAACCAAAGCGCCAGTTTTTTCACAGTAATGGTTTTTCGTTCGACCCAATCCATAGCACATACCTCCGGGCATTCCGTATGAATGGGGCGAAATTCAGATTTTTCTGGTAAACGACCAAAAATGTGCGCTTGGTATTACTTTCACCTCTAATCCTTGGAAACCAGGCCCGCTTTTGCCGATATGTCCAGCATGCGGTCGATACATACCCTGCCTTCCTCTATGACCCAGTCGGGAAGTATAATCTCCGGCAATTCATACTTCATACACAGGTACAGTTTTTCCAAGGTGTTGAGTCGCATGTGCGGACACTCATTGCAGGCACAGGTGTTGTCTGGCGGAGCAGGAATAAAGGTCTTTTCCGGGCAGGCCTTCTCCATCTGGTGGATGATTCCGGCTTCAGTAGCTACGATGAAGGATTGGGCTTCGCTGTTGATTACAAAATTGAGCAACCCCGTAGTAGAACCAATATACGCCGCCCGCTTCAGTAAGTCTTCCGTACACTCCGGATGGGCTATGAGCAATGCTTCCGGGTGCCGTACCATCAGCCGGGTTATTTTTTCTGCAGAAAAAATTTCATGTACCATACAGGAACCATTCCACAACACCATATCCCTACCCGTTTTTTTCGTGAGGTAAGCACCCAGGTTTTTGTCTGGTGCAAACAAAATGGGCTGATCGGCAGGAATACTGTTGATAATCTGGACGGCATTGGAAGAGGTGCAGCAAATATCCGTCATGGTTTTTAACTCCGCCGAACAGTTTACATAGCTGACCACCACGTGATTCGGATAGTTCTCCTTGAATTTTCGGAACACAGGCGCTGGTGCGGAATCAGCGAGGGAACAACCCGCCTTTAGGTCGGGGAGTAATACCTTTTTCTGCGGAGAAAGCATCTTGGCAGTCTCCGCCATAAAATGAACACCCGCAAAAACAATGATATCGGCATCTGTTCGGGCAGCTCGCTGAGAAAGCCCCAAACTATCCCCAATGTAATCCGCTATATCCTGAATATCCGGATCCTGATAATAGTGCGCCAGGATAACTGCATTTTTTTCCCGCTTCAGTCGCTGTATCTCCTCAAACAAATCCAGCGTGGGGTTTATTTCCAAATCGAGAAAACCTTTTTCTTCCAGATGGGCCGTCGCAGCGGCCAGTGTGCTGCTCATACATTCTAATTTGAAACGCTGTCAAAAATAGATGAAAACATGTGCTTTTTGTCTTAACACCTTCTAAGCAATAATAGTTTTCTTAGTTTTGAAGTAAAACTAAGTTGCTAAAAATGAAAACACTGCCGGGCGTTTGTGTAGGGCCGGCAATGCGCTCAACCCACGCCACTGGGCTATGGTACGGGTATGGATGAGCTGCCCGGGCATCGTCAAATCCACTGCCACAGAGAGTCGGGTATCTGCCTGGAGTACCTGTATGAGTATTTCCAGCATCTGCATACTTCGATAAGGTGTTTCTATAAATACTTGCGTCCTTTTTTCCCGTGTCGACTGTTGTTCCAGCCGCCTTAGCTGCTGTGCCAACTCAGGCTTCTTCACCGCGAGGTACCCATGAAAGGCAAAGACCTGCCCGTTTAACCCGGAAGCCATCAATGCCAGTAGTATGGCAGAGGGCCCCACTACAGGCACTACCGGCACGCCGTGCTGATGTGCCAGCCAGACCAGTCCGCTGCCTGGATCGGCTACTGCCGGACATCCAGCTTCCGACAGCAACCCGGCGTCTCTTCCTTGTAGCAGGGGCTCCAGTAAATCGCGCATCGCGTTCTCCGGCGTATGCTCATTCAGCTCCACAAACTCCAAGTCCTGTAGAGGCCGTGGAAACCCCGTCCGCTTCAAAAACTGCCGGGCAGTCTTACCGCGTTCTACAATAAAGTAGTCCAGCCGGTGCAGCACAGCGGTCAATTCGCCCGAAATACCGGGAAGGCCTTCGTCGCCTAAAGGAGTCGGAATGAGATAAAGGATGCCTGTTTCAGCCATGGGTTGCGTGTGCCTGGTTCTAAAAACAACTACAAAAGTACGCTTTGTTATGGCTTTGCAGCAACCCGCCAACCCTGAAAAGTGTAGGGCATGCGAACCAACGGTGTAGTCTTTGCATGCTGTGGCTGTTTTGGGTAAATAAATGCCCGGCCTATACTCTTTTTCGAACGGCTATTTCCTACTTTCTTCGGCCTCCGGAAAGCGAATATCGTTTTGCAGACAGAGCGCATAGCAATAATTGCTTTATTTTTGCCCTACGCGCCTTGGGAGCAAATCCATGCTCCTTCATCCCGTGTAGCCCGATGTCAGTATGAACTCAACCAGCGATACCTTCACCATTCGATTGCCGCAATTTGAAGGCCCTTTCGACCTGCTTCTCTTCTTCATTGAACGGGACGAACTCGATATTAATGACATACCCATCAGTAAAATTACGGATGATTTCCTCGACTACATCCACCAGATGGAACGACTCAATATCGACCTGGCCAGTGAATTCATCCTCGTGGGAGCCACCTTATGCCGGATTAAAGCCAAGATGCTACTGCCGCGAAAGCAGGTCGACGAGCAAGGGGTCGAAATCGATCCCCGCGAAGAACTGGTACAGCGGCTACTCGAATATAAGCGCTACAAGAGTGTCCTGGAAGAAATGCGTACGCTCGAAGAGCAACGTGGTCTTAGGGAAGTGCGGGGGAATGTAAGTGAAGAGCTCCAAAAACTCGCTACCCGGGCGCTGGTAGATTCTGAGCTGGAATCCCTCTCCTTGTTTCGCCTCCTTCGCGCCTTTGAGCAAACGATGGCCCGGTTTGAGCAAGGCCCTCCAAAAACGGTGCATCAGATTGCTCGCTTCAATTATACCATCGAAGATCAGCAGTCCCGGATTCTGAAACATATAGACGATTTTCGACGTGCTGATTTCCAGGCTATTTTTGCAGTTTGTGTAGATCGTGTACATGCTATTATTACCTTCCTAGCATTGCTGGAGTTGGTCAACCTCGAACAACTGCGTATCGTACAAGGGTTGGGAATCAACAATTTTTGGCTGGAGCCTTTCCTAGCTGGAGAGGAAGAATAAGATATCCTTTCTTTTACAGCAGCGGATACCGATGGGTATTATGGGATTCAGCGACTTTATTCGTCTGTTTTTTGTCTTCCCAGCCAGGTATCTGTCCATGTTTTAAGTAAGGCCTGGTGTTCCGGATGAAATCTGATCCCGGGTATTTGGGGCTGTTCCTGTGCGCGGGTAATTCGGTTTTTTAGGAGTTGTTTTTCTGTTTGTGAAAAACGGGAAAACGTGCGCCGCAGTACGGGAACAATCTCCTTGAAATCAGCTACCGGCAGCTGGCAGACCCAGGTATCGAGCAGGGGCCATAGCCCCGGCGTGTGCAGTAGTAGCAATGCTGGTCCGGATGCAAAACCTTCCAGCCACCACGCGGCTCTTAGGGCATTTCCGGGATTGGATAACTCCCTGCGCACCACCGATTCTACGGAACCCACACTCCAAACGCGCTCGTCCAGCAACAGACGCAGCGATAGTCCAGCTAGCAAGGGATTGGTTCCATGGTTGAGCGCGGCTTCGCTCAGCGCAGCATACCAGTCGCTTCGTCCGGTATCCGATAGTAGGAGATGTAGCGACTGATGTCCTTGTATAATCAGACTAAACCAGTCGTGGGCATATCCTTCATCTACTTCAGATACAGCCGCTGGCAGGCCTATACAAATACGTGGTACTATTTCTGTTACGAGCACTGCCACGGCTTCTCTATCGGTTTTGCGCACATTGCCGTAGCGCAGGATATGCACGAGGGTGGGAAGTGCGGACAGCAGTAAATCTACTTCCTGGGTCACCGCGGCAAACGCCTGTATGCGCTCCATAATATGGCGGCAGGCAGCCGGCAGGTCGGCAGATAATACTTGATGGAGCAATGCCAGTGCCTCGGGGAGTGCGTTGGCTTTAGCAGATCGGTCTATAGCCCGCTGCTGGGCGGCTTCATCTATTCGCGTGCCCCATAGGCTGGCCTGTATCAGGCGTATATTGAAATCGGGTTTCCATTTTAGGTTCCAGACTTCGCGGAAGCTCCCCTGGGTTTCTCCGCGTATATACCCTGGGTCTCCCCATGGGATATCCAGTAGCTGTAGCCGATGGAGCAACTGGCTCGCCCGCAGATTGGCGGCAACCCGGAGGTCAAGCTCTTTGCGGTGTTTTTCACTGCTTTCAAACTCTCTGCCCAGACGAGCAGACTTAACGCAGCGCACCAAATCCTGCTGCAAGGGTGTTTGTGCAAACGCTGCGGGTACCTTGCCCACTTGTAATCCTATTACCAGCCGCTCTCGGATCACCTGAAGGCGTTCGGGGCGTCCTTCGCATAGCACGCTTACCGCCGCTTCTTCCAGTTCGGCTATCCCAGGTACGCTCTTCGAGCGCATCGCGGCCAGCGCTTCCGCTAGTCGGACGGCCTCTTGTAGGTGAGCGGGCGATACGTCGAACCGTTCCTGCCGAAATAGCCGACCTGCCCTTGCCATCCAGTGTGCAGCCAGCCCCTTGCGCTTTCGAAACAGCAATTCGTACCAAGCGGGTGAAATAACCCCCGACCCATATCCCGACTGGAAAGCCAGTCGCTCATAACTCCAGGGTATCCAGGCCGCTGCTACCTTTTCTTTTTTTAGCCCCCGCAATAAAGCACGATCTGCTTTCACCGGAAAATCGGCTACCCGATTTAGCACCGGGGCATGCCATGCACCACATACCACCGCAATCCGCTTAAAACCTGTTTCCTGGGCGGAGCGGACCTGTTGCCTCATCCAGGCTTCCCGAACTTCTGTTTCCTCACTCTCCTTGCGCACCGGGGCTTCGCGTAAAGCCCCCATCATCTCCAGAATCAGCCCAAATATTTCGCCTGGATTATCCATTTGCTCAAACTGGGCATCCCAAAATCGCTCACTGTCGGTATAACCGGCCAATGTAGCCAAGTAATGCAGTGGGTCGAGCCGGATACGGGCAGCTTCTTCCCCCGCTTCGCTCGTATGGGTGGATAGGGATTCCGCAAGCTGGATGCGCATGGGCAGGTCAATTGCCCGGATAGGGATGCCGCGCTGTAACGCAAATCGGACAGCCTGTAATTCGGGTGAAAACTCTGCAAAGGGTAAAAAAACGGCCCGACTGAAATCCGAACGCTGGTATATCAGAAGGGCAATCGGCAGTGATATGCCGGGGTGCAACAACTGCTCCAGTAAAGGCTCTGCCTCTTCGGGTGCTTCCACCAGAAGGCAGTCGGGTTCCATCTCTCGCAGTGCCCGCTGTAGTGCCAGCGCGGAACCTGGGCCATGATGGCGGATTCCAAATACCTGCAGCTCCGCACTCATGGTTCCATGACACGGGCAACCACCCGTACGGGAGCCCCGTCGGCTTCATATCTGGCCGGCAAAGCAATCACCTCAAAGGTGGGATACGGCAGTAAGACACCTAAATCCATCAGATTTTCCACAATCAGTACACCATTTCCCAACAGGATTCGATGTACCTCGTACGGCGCCCGATCGGGGCTGGGAAAGTCTAACCCAACTATCCGGATTCCGGCGTTGACCAGCCGACGCGCGAAACCGGTGCTCAGCTCGGGATACTCCTCAAAATAGCGGGGATGTCGAAAATGTACTCCCCAGCCTGTATAGACGAGTACCATAGCCACCCCGTCCAAATCGACGCCATGTAGGTATTCCTCGCCGACCAGCGAAGCGCCCTCTGCATTGATCAACAGGCCTGGTCCAATGAAAAAATCAGGTGGATACGCAGACAGGGGCTGCCCATCCTCTATCATGTGCAAAGGAGCATCCATGTGGGTGCCAACGTGCATACCCGTGCGCAACTGTACGGAATTATAGCCTTCCGAAGCAATCGTGGCTACTTGTCGCCACTGTGGATAGCTGTCGCCCGGGAACACCGGAATATCCCGGTCGAAGGGATAGGTGAGGTCAAACGTTTTCATGCTGCCATGCTTTTTTGTTCAGATATCGCGTATGCGCCATATAGGGCGCGTCATGCAGGTTGGCCCGCCACCGCCTTTCGCGCTAATCTCGGTACCCGGATACGTCCACACCCGGCAACCTGCCGCTTCCAGCGCTGCTTTAGTCAAGGGATATCCGTCGAGCATCAGGCATTCGCGGGGAGCTATGGCCAGTACATTACAGGCCATCTCAAATTCCTCTGTGGGTACTTCCACCAGGTGGTATCCGCGTCGTAGTAGCTCCTCGCGGAAAGGAATCGGCATAAGGGGAGAATATACCACCGCGAGGTCTTTATCCACCGGACTGAAAACGGACATCAGGTGAAATACGTCGGATGGCCCTTTGTAATGGGGCAGGGCATATACCAATACAGCTACCCCCAGTGGCTCGAGGTAGTGCTTTAATTGTCGGATACCTTCTTCATTGGTTCGGTACGTGCGCCCTACGGCAAGGGTATGTGCATCCAGCCACGCTACGTCCCCGCCTTCCAGCGTGCCGGGTGCTAATCGCACCTAACACAGGAATACCGGCTGCTTCAAATGCTCTTCGCTCCGCTTCCGACTCCGGCCTTCGCTGTACTTTTCCCATGTGGCACAAAATCATTCCCCCATCGGTGGCAATAGCTGCATCCCGGCAATACATGGAATCCATGGTCACGGAATCATCGCTGGGCAGGTACTGGATATGGGCACCGGAAGCGCGGAGTGCCTGCTCAAACAACGCGTATTCTGCCACGGCCTCCGGGTAGTCCGGACGTCCGGTAAAATGGAGATCCTCCCACTCCTGGTCTGCTTTTTCCTGGCTAATCATGGCATCCTCCACCCGCTTGATAAATACGGTATGCAAGGTTCCATATTCTGAATGGGCTGTTGTTTGATTATCCATCCGTCTTGCTTTTTTTCAAAGGTAGGAAAAGAAATACGTCACTCCGAAATACCATCCGGCAGGCCGTCTTTTTTATTAATTAACTGCTTTTTTCAGTAGGTCCAGGTTAAAAAACGGCTTCAATACCCACACTCCAACCTGTTGTCGGCAGGTATATGCTGCGGCGTTCTATGCCTGGATATAATCGGGTACCTGCTTCGGTACCTGGGTAGCGCACCTCGGGGTCAATGCCGGTATAACGGCTCATAGTAAATACGTTTTGTCCGCTCAACTGAACGCGTACTGAGCTTTTTTTCATGGGAACGCGGTACCCCAGTGTCAGATAACTGAGGCGGAGAAAACCAGCCGGCTCCACGTGTAAGCTGCTGGCGGGCACATAGCGGGTTTCCGGGGAGTAGTAGCGGGTGGTTACTACATTGTAGTTGCCTACTGACCACGGTTCATTATTTTCATAAAAAAGGCGGTAGCTATTCAACAAGCGATGTCCAAAAACTCCTCTGAGAAGCAGTTCGAAATCGAAGGAACCCCAGGAAAGGGTTTGGTGCAATCCAGTAATCAGCGAGGGAAGCCCATTGCCAAGGAGTTTCCAGTCGTCGGCGCAACTGCAATATGTTCCGTCTCCGTTCAAATCTTCCAGTATAGGGGTACCATCGGGCTGTACTCCCTGGAAGACAGGGCCGCGAAGCAGCCCCAGGGGTTCGCCGGCTTGTACATACATGAAGTCCACCCCGCCTTGGCCAGGGCCTCCTATATCCAACTGAAAAGGGGGATGGCCGGCCAGGCTGAATGCTTTTATTTTGGAAGACATCCAGGATGCTTGTCCCCGAATCTGCCAGTTAAACCGCAGATGTTGTACGAGTACTGCCCGGAGGGACAGCTCTATGCCCTGGTGCTGCCATGCCGCCGCGTTCATCCAAGTCGTAACCGCGAGGTTGGGAGGTACAGGTGCTTGCACGGGTATGATAATATCTGAGGTTTGTCGGCGGAATAAATCCAGTGATCCATTCAGGCTTCCTTTGAATAGCTCCATATCGATGCCGGTATTCCATTCACGGGTTTTTTCAGCACGTAAATCTGGGTTGGCATTGGTGAGGACGCCATAGGAGGGTACATACGCTCCGTCTGAATAAAATAGTCCTTGTGCCCCATAGTGCTGGAGAGATAGGTACGAATTGCCGGGCTGGTTGCCGGCTATGCCCCAGCTTCCGCGCAACCGGATATGTGGACTCAAATCGACGCGGGTTTGTACGCCGGGAAAGAAACCCCATTTTTTTATCCCCAACCGCGAAGCTCCCTCATAGCGCAACTGGCCGTCGATAGTCCATTTCTTCCATTGGAGATGGGATTGCCCATGGAATGCAGCCAGCTGGTAGGCCGATTGGTTGCTGGAAACAAGTCCTCGCCCGTTGGCAAAATCGAGGGCGGCGCCGAGGTGGTGGTAAGTGAATGCATCGGTCAGAAAATTCCCTCCCTGGATGCGCTGTAGCTGTTGAATGGCATACTGAAAATCATAGCCGCCACTTCCCTGCCACCGCCAGTGCCTTTGCTTTTTTTCAAATTGTATCTCAATGGATGCAAAACGGGATTGCCGATTCGCTTCCGACACCGTGGCTAGTCCGTTGCGCTCGAATCCTCCCCCGTATTTAGCGTTTTTGGGTGAATAGGCTGATGCCTGAACGGATGCTTCCTGCTGCGCCGTGTAACCCTGTAGCTGCATCCAAGGCGCTAATTGATAGGAAAACCCCGCCTGATACGAGGTGTGTGTTTGTTTTCCGTCGTGTATATACTGTCGGGCAATGGCCAGGGGATTGTACGCATCGAATATATTTTGCTGTGCAAATCCGCCGTATGCCGCTCCGGCGGTAGGAGAATAATCGCGGTCGTCGTACACCGGCATGGTAGGATTGGTAGTGAGCGCGTAGCGAAAAATATCCGGGGTACCTAATTGTGCTTCTTTTAAGGTACTCGCCAGGCTCATATGCCAGGTCATGCGCTCTTTGAACGCTTGTTGTTGCCAATGAACCCGCGCGTTCAGTTGTTGAAAACCCGAGGACAGCCCGACGCCCGCTACCTGGCGAAAATTCATAGACCCTCGCAGTGCCATGTGGGTGTTGCGGTTACTCCAGGCCAAGTGCTGAACCTGTGTTCCTCCGGTGCGGGTGACTTCCTTCATCCAATCGGTATCCGATCCCAAATCGGTTGCGCCGGAAAGCGGGCGATAGGCAGCGGCAGACAGTACGGGTAAGCGCTGAACCGCTTGTTCCGTACCTGCCATCCCTACCCATTCTGTTTGTGAACCGGCAGCAGCAGCCTGTTTGGTTTCGATTAGCAGTACGCCGCTGCCTCCGCGTATTCCGTATCTAGCTGCCGAGGCGGCATCTTTGAGTACGGAAATCGAAGCGATATCGAGTGGGTCAACGGTTTCCAGCGCCGCACCGGGGATACCATCTACTACCACCAGGGGCTCCGCCGCGCCGGTTATGGAAGCAATACCCCGCAAGCGCATGCGGAACCCTTCGTTGGGGTCGCCGCCCGGACGCGCCACGCTAAGCCCAGCTACCATGCCTTGCGCCAGCTGTGCCGGATAATGAACCATACCAGGATGTAGGGCACCGACCGCAATCCGTTCGACCGCACCCACGCTGCGAAAAGCAAAAGCAGAGTCCAAGGAAAGCGAATCCCTCGCAGGGGTTATCCCGTCCTGTCCGGAAACAACCCCTGCCCACCAGGTGCAAACCCAAAAACAAGCCCATTTCATCGCGCAAATTCGTTTAACTTTGATTCTTAGTCGATCTATCATGTGCTGTGTGGCCGGGTATCGCGCATTTTCTGGGTTCAAATTTTCAGTATTTCTAAAGCAAGTACGTATGAAAAGATTTTTTGTGGTGTTCATTATTCTCCTGTTTTCAAGGGTGGCGATTTATGCGCTGGATCTCGAAATTGGTCAATGGAGCGATTTCGAGGGCACCCTGGGCAAGACGGGTATCCAGCTTTCACTGTTCCGGTTCGACAAGGGTCAGGTGAAAGGTACATACTGTTATAAAAAATACGAAGAACACATCAACTTATCCGGCTACATTTCCGGCAACAAGCTGGAGTTGACAGAGTCGTCCAATGGCAAAACTACCGGCTATTTTTCGGGTAGTCTGTCAACGGATGATGCCGATCGATTCGAAGGCACCTGGCAAGACCCTTCCAAAACAAAGTCTATCGCGTTCAAGCTTATTCTGACCGGGGTAAAAGGAAGTGATCACAAAAATCGCTACAACGATGTGATGGGGGGTAGCGAAGTGGTTGAAGCGTTTATGAAAAAAACAAAAGCGGCTATTGCCGGCGCTGACCGAGAATGGTTGGCCAACCATACATTCTTCCCGCTTAATTGTAAGGTCAACGGAAAACTGACTCAAATTAAAGGTCCGAAGCAGTTTATCGAAAAGTTTGACCTCATCTTCAACGACGCGTTCAAACAACAGGTAGCCAAGGATTGTACCTGCAATATGTTCAGCAATTACCGGGGAGTGATGCTGGGTAACGGGGATATATGGATAAGCAATACGATCGAATCGACGGAAGCTCGGCCGGCCTTCATAATCGTTTCGGTGAATAATTGATGATATGCTGTGGGTTGGGGCCGGCTCGATACTTGACCGGCCTTGCGATCGGGTCAGGTGTATGCACAGCCGGCAAGTTGTAAAGCGGCGAACGCTTCTTCATCCCTTTCTTTGGTGTATAAACCCCCGCTGTACAAAATATAAAAGCACGATACATGTATTTAATTGCTCGCAGGTTCCGGCGGAGTGGTAGTTTGATTTTCATCCTATGGACTTGGTTTTCCTGTCAAAAAAATCCGACCGAAACGGTATTTGAGGTGGTGTCCTACCCGGCTGCGCAGGTGGTGCGAACCTACAAAACGCCTGTTTATCTTCATTATATGCCTTGGTTTGAAAGCCCGGAATACGCAGAGTATCCGGAACGGGACAAAGGCAACTGGGGGGCACACTGGACAATGGCCAATCGGAACCCCCAAATTCAGGATGCTGCCGGCAAGCGGCAAATCGCTGCGCATTACTATCCGCTCATCGGGCCATACGATAATGGGGAGCCCAATTATCTGGAATACGCAGTAGCGTGTATGAAGCTGAGCGGGGTAGATGGCGTATTGATTGACTTTCCGGGGAACACGCCGGTGTACGATTGGAAACTGCTGCTCGACCATACCAACGCCTTGTTGCCCTGGCTGGAAAAGGCCGGCCTTCGCTTTGGCCTTGTATATGAAGACAAGGCACTCGACAATGCCTATACCCAGGGCATCATTTCGGATCGCGTACAGGAAGCCCGTCAGGTTATGCAGTACATGCAGACTAGCTATTTTTCTAAGCCCAATTACCTGCAATTGGACGGGAAGCCTGTATTGCTCAATTTTGGCCCACAGGCTATTTTTCAGGATGCGCAGTGGAATACCGTTTTTTCGCTTATACCGGATATTCAGTTTGTCACCCTGCCGTACACCCGGCAGAATTACCAGCTCCATACGAGCGTGGACGGCGAGTTTGCATGGGTGAGTGAAACCATTGATGACAACTTCTACCGGAATGCGTCGAAGTACCCCATTCTAATTGGAGGAGCTATGCCGGGGTTCAAGGATTTTTACCAAGAGGGAGGCTGGGGTGCCGGGTACACGGACTATGACGATGAAGGGGGTGGCCTTTTTCGCCGTACCCTGGAAAAAGCAGCCAGTTATCCCATCGACTTGTTGCAGATTATTACCTGGAATGATTTTGGGGAGGGTACTGTCGTGGAGCCTACCCGCGAGTTTGGTTATGCCCGGCTGGAACAAATTCAGCGATTTGTAGGGGTTTCCTATACGGCCAAGGACCTGGAGCTCGCCGTGCGCCTTTATCAGAAACGCAAGGAGCTGCGGGGGGATTCATTAAAAAACCTCCAATTGGACCAAGTATTTTACTACCTCGTTTCCCTTCAAACGGACAAGGCAAAACAGTTGCTCGACCGCCTCTAATCCTTTAGTTTCCTACGGATACTTTAACTGTTTTTCCTTCCCATCCCGGTGCGGTCAATTGCACCAGGTATATGCCCGGATACAGCGACTGGGTATCAAAATACACGATGGTCTGACCCGGCTGAATGATTTTGTATTCCAGGGTGCGCCCCTGGATATCGAGGAGTCGAGCCTGTAATACCTTGTTTACCAGGCCGTGTATTTGTACGGCGATTAAGTCGGATGCCGGATTGGGAAAGACGGAAATGGCAGTGGCGGGATCCAGGGCGTCCACCGAAGTAACGGAGGCGGTATAGGTGGTCGTGGTTTCGCTGATACTACTCACTTTGCGGTTGGCGTACACGCCATAAAACGTAGGACCTATGACATAGGGATAGGCAGAATTGTGATTGGCATCCACGGTGCAAAAATACGCGTAGGTACCTTTTGGATATTCAGGGGTAATACAAAAACGGCCGTTATGGATGTCGAGGTAATCTGCTTCGCCGGGGTGCGCTACAAATTCGTAATCTTCCCGGAAGGTTCCCAAGGGATAGGTGGCACTTACGGGTGGGCCATCGCTCACATTGGTACCGTCGGCATGGTGGGTGCGTACCGTGATATTTCGCAGCATATACCCGCTTTTCATTCGGGCAATGCCGCCGGTGCCATCTGCATTTTTGTAGCCGTATGCGCCGTAAATGGGAAACCCGTCGTATGCAAATCCTATCAGTGGGGAGTGTTGCTTTGGGTTGATTGCGTACAATCCGTCGGCATCGTATAGGTTGCATACACTGGATACGACGTTGACATCTAGGTCGAATGCGGAGGGGTTTTGGTGGTGATGGTAATTGCCCATAGCGGGGTGTCCCTTGGAACAGTCAAACCCAATGCGCTCGAAAACGACGGCATCGCGGTTCCAGGCTTGTGCGGTGGCTACTCCACCTGGGCAAACTGGATTGCCCGGGCCGCCGCACCAGGAGTTGGTGCTGGTGTTCCAGGCTACGCCGTCGCGATAATCGAATACGGCTACGCCGTTTATGAATACGCCAATATTGCCAAGGGTGGTAGGTGTTTTAGTACCTGTTTGTTCCACTGGGTTGAGCGGAAATCGGAACAAGGCATTTTGGGCTGCCGCCTGTGAGGGATTGCCATCGTTGAATGGCCCGGTGGGATATGCGGGAATACCCATGGTGGAAATATAAACGAAGCTTTTACTGTACTGCACCGACTGGCAGTTGACCAGAATCCCATTGTTTATCAGGGTGGGGTTTCCGCGCATGTAATAGGTGCCTGTTTGGGTCGTGTTTTGAAGCCAGGAAGTGATAGCTGGGCTGAGCTGTGCAAAAAGGGAAGAACTCGTTGCTAAAAAAAGGATTACAAAAGAAATAACGCGCGTCATTGGCTTGCTTTTGGGTAAATCGAGCACCGAAATACCAGTTGGTAATAAAAAGGGCTTCATCGGGGTGTGCTTTGTGTCGTTGAAAGTAGCGGAATCGAATGCTGGCCTTATCCTTCTTGGGACAAAACAGGTTGTGCAAGGTGCATTTTTTTATTCGGGCAGCAGGCTTTTTGGAAACTGAAAATCTGGATTAAATACAAAGCTGCTGTCGTTCAGTGTGCGCAAAAAAGCCAATATATCGGCTTTTTCTTCGGGTGTAAGCGGTAGGTTTTTTTTCAAGGTGGCGGAAGGTTGTACGCCAGAAGAATAATGATCGAGCACCTGGCGTAGGTTTTTGAAACGCCCATCATGCATATAGGGGTAGCTGTATTTCAGGTTGCGCAGGGTTGGTACTTTGAAAAGCAGGCTGTCGGATGGGATACCGGTCATTCGGTAACGGCCTGCATCCTGGAGTAGTGTATCTATTGGCAAGCCATTAGAGGAATACCCATAATGGCTGAACAGCGGCTCCGGGTGGCAAGGCGCACAGTGGTGTTTGACCAATGTATAGCCCTGGTTTTCCTGATGCGTGAACGTATAGGTGCCTTGTCGCATGCGGTCGTAGTCGGAGTTGGCTGATACCAGGGTCAGCTGAAACTGTGCCAGTGCCTTGAGTAGTCGTTCCCCGGTAATGGCGGTATCTCCAAAGGCTCTCTGAAACAAAGCGGGGTAATAAGGGGTCGCTGCCAGTTTTTGTACGACCTGTCTGATTTCCTCCCCCATCTCGGTTGGCGACTCAATAGGCGTCAGAGCCTGCATGTCGAGGTGGTGAATGGCCCCATCCCACATGAAAGCTGGTTGCCAGGCGAGATTTATCAGCGCAGGGGCATTCCGCAGCCCGATAGAATCGCCAATACCATGGCTAAGTGCGTGGTCGGTATGCGCAAATGCATTATAGGGAGCGTGGCAGCTTGCGCAGGAAATGGTGTTGTCTAAAGACAGCAAGGGGTCGTAAAATAAGGTGCGACCCAGCAAAATACCAGGTGTGCGGAGTGGATTATCGGAAAACGGATATACGGGCTGGGGGAAGTAGTCGGGATATATAAGCCGCACTAAATCACCGCAGGGCTGAGACATAGCCATTGCGAGCAGCAAGCCGAGCAGTAAGGCCATCCTCATGGTTTGATTCCAAATGAGCTCCCCAGTTGTTGGACGAGCGATACTGCCTCCGCTCCGGGTCGCATTACCGCATACGTCTGCTGCAGATTTGCATACGTGAAAAAGATGTCCAACGCTATCCGGATATGGACGGAATCCGGGTCTTTTAGGTTGAATGTCAATGGAAGCAGGGTGTTCCAGGGTGCGCGGTACCCTCCCAGATGGAGTTGGAATAGCTGTCCTTTGGCTGGACAATAAGACGCTTTTCCTTCGATTTTTGCGGAAATGTAACCACTTTGCCAGGACCAGTACATCCCGTTTAGTGGATCGAGGTCGCCCCCCTGGGCACCTTTTGATTGAGTCAGGCTATCCACCCCCAGCTCAAAAGCAAGGGCATCGGCGTGTATGCCGTCGGGTAGGTTATAGCCAACAGCGAGTGAGTTGGGATCGCTGCTATCTATCAGGAGGTGGGTGCGGGGATGTATAAAAACCGGTTGGCCGTGGTAAAGCAGACGTAGGTTGGAAATATAAAACCGGAACGTTTCGACCTGGAGGCTATCTCCGGTTTTTAAGGGGTAGTATTGTCCAAGTACCAGCGACTTCCCTCCGAATACTGGTTCGAAGAACAGATACTGCGAGGGCTGTGCAGCTATCGGCAGTACCGGGAAAAGAAGGTAAATTAGGAGTGGTATGCGCATCATGTTTCAAAAATAGAGAACCCTGCGTATTTTGAGGGCATTAAATGGTCGGGGAATAGCGCCGAAAATCGGAATCGGGTTTCTATACCAGACTTCCATCGGTTCTGTTCTTTTAATTCAGCCGGGGATGGTTTGTTTCTTGTTTAGGTAATATACGGATATAAAAACCTAGGTAAGAAAGCTGTAAATTTAGGCTGATTAAGCCCGACAACAAATGCTTCTTTGTTTGACGGTAGTTTTTAAACGTGGTTTAACTGATGGGTATGCGTACACGCTTTTTTTTATGGGTAGTTGTCTTTTCGGTGGGTTTATTTGCCTATTCCTGTTCGGGTAAAAAGGAGGCGCCTGCAGTCGCTCCTGTGCCAGCCGAAGAATTTACTCCGCCGGGGGATTTGCCGGCGCGGGTTCCGATGAATGAGATTCCATTGCCGTTGGTGGAGGAGGCGGCGCAGATGATTCAGGCAGATGCCGGATGGTTTCAGCAGGTCAAAGACCGGGCAGCGGCGGCTAATATGCCTGTCGAGTTTCAGTTGAAAGACGATGCGCGTTTTTTTCTTTTCGAACACCAGGCAGAATACGGTGTGTTGAAAATTCCCCAGGACGTACTCGATGCGCAGATTGCCCAGATTACCTCCGACGACGTCTGGATGACACTCATTCGGAAGCAAGCGGGTGAGCGCGGTATCACCGAAGAAGAGTGCATCAGAAAGAACGCTCTATACATGATCGACCAGCGCATGATGGGTAAATGACGGGCTTTTATAGATTGAGCCAGTAGGTCAGTTTTAGGACGAGGCTTCGGTTGCGTGGTGTGAGGCTGGGTTCAATCAGGTAATTATCCGTATAGACGAGAAAGAAGTCGGACATAGGGGCATAGCGCCATTGAAAGCGGCTATTGATATTGAAGTTGTTGAGCTGGGTATTGTATTGTACGAAGGTACTCCAGAAAACACGGGTATTGAAGTTGATTTCCGCGCGCCCGCCTATCAGGGTCAGGTTGGCTTTTCCATACGGTTCCGGAAACCGAAGCAGGTTTTGTTCGACGTTGAGGGTAAAAATTCCCCAAGGTTGTTGGCGTAGATTCAGTCCTGCCCGATAGGTTAGCTTGCTTCCTCCGTAAAAAGCGCCATATACGGCAAAAAGGTCGTAGCTCATTAGCTTGCGCTGGTCGCCGTCGTACTGGATATTGAATTCGGTGTTCATATATTCCTTAGCAGGCAGCGGGGTAGCATTGGTGAAGCTAAGGGAAACTGGAGGTTGATGTAGTTGTTGTTGAGGCGAAAACGCAGGCGTGTAGTATTCTTGTATATAATGAAATAGCGGAGGCGGGTGTACCAGTCGGTGAGTCCGATACCGGTATTGGTGGTCACTATATTTTCGAGTCCAAACCAATGCTGGTTTATCCTGGGATGGTTTTTGGGAAAGTGATAATAGTCGATCATATTGAGCAGGGAGGTAAATCCCAGCCGGATGAACGTATCCCGTTCGGCATCGTAATTGACGGTTTGGGGAATAAATCCCATATCGGCGTAGTAATCGGCGCGTACATGGGATGCATTGAGGAAGGTACGAAATTGTCGGCCGTTGTAGTTGATAGTGCCGGTGAGTGCGTAGTCGTTTCCTGATATATTGGGTTTGAAAGACTGATGGAATCCACTGCTGCCCGACCATTTGCCATCCGGACTGATAAGGGTGAGGTCTAGTCCGGCATTTCTTCCATAATCCTGGGCATCCCATTCCCCCGCTTGGGTGGCTTGTCGGTTGAACATATATCCGCGCACCACGGATCGCTTGAGTATGCGCTGGTGGAGGGCGAACGCGGCGTAATTTTGTCCGGGGGTATCTTCCAGGCTCCGGGTTTGTACATCCATGACCCCCAGTCTGGTTTTTTCGCCGAGGCTACCGCTGAGGCGGGCGCCGAACTGTATTGGGGCTGGGGTGCCGTCGGCATTTAGCCCGATGCGGCGGGAGAAGAAGGGTTGTACGCTGCCTACGCCAAAGGCGTTAAATACGTCGCTGTTTTCCAGAAAAAAGGTTCTGCGTTCGGGGAAAAAAATGCTAAACCGGGTGAGATTGGTCACTTGTTGATCCACTTCGACCTGTGAAAAATCGGGATTTACGGCCAGGTCGAGGTTCATGGAAGAGCTGACAGCTACTTTGGCGTCGAGGCCGATAGCCGCGTCTGGCTCCAGTTGGCTGTTGCCCGTCTGATCTACCCGCGCCGATACAAACGGATTCACCGATGCCAGCGACTTGGCTTTAGGTGGCGGGGTGTCCCAGGATAGGATGCCAAGGTATCCGAAGTCGTGTGCCGGAAACTGGAGTGGTACCCGTGCCCAGGTGTGTTCTTCGTTGCGTTTGCGATCCACGCGCCCAAAGTTGATACCCCATTCCCGGACGTTTTCGGCGTAGCGCAGGCTGCGGAAAGGAATC